>Ga0116231_10014637_pt1 | contig 10457 bp, 6 predicted proteins | sample S1TSphgellanicum_2_FD_89695 | JGI IMG/M metagenome (GOLD analysis project Ga0116231, IMG submission 89695) | Host-associated microbial communities from peat moss isolated from Minnesota, USA - S1T2_Fd - Sphagnum magellanicum MG | ecosystem: Host-associated > Plants > Peat moss > Unclassified... | reverse complement strand
AGCGTTTGTCAAAAATGTCACAGGATAAACCTTGAGGACTTTGGCTCACAGTTAGATCCAAGAAATTACAAGAGAAGCCTTTAGATGTACAATTCAACTCGCAAGAGGTTTTTGGGTATATGCACTGCAATCAAGTCAGAAATTCGAAAAACTTGACAGACTAGTCAAGTTCAGCCGTTCTTGCAGATTACCTCAAAGATTATGCCATCAAGGGCCATGGCATTGCTGGCTTCTTCAACAGTCCTCATCTCCACAAATGCAAACTTCTTTTCTTGATTGATGTATACATTAACAACTGCATCACCTGTGCTACCAAGCAAGTAGTTTACATCTCATCTCAAGAACAAAATCTACAAGGTGAATATACTCGGCATGGAACCCACAGTGTGTGCTCATCTGTCATTCTACATATGATAAAGACAAAAGACACCATGTAGTCCATGCACCTTCAGTTGCTTCAGCAAAACATTTTCATCCTATGGACTATAACAACACAGATGCATCATCCAACACCTATCTCAAGATGATAGATTACCACATTTGTTTGTATGAATGCTACAATTCACAGAAGCAGTGAAAAAATCCTCAGAAAAAATCATACCTGGCCCAGCAGTATTTGCTCCAACAGCAGCCATCACCTGGCTGAAAAATGTGGCAATTGTCTGACAAGTGAAACACATGAGCAAAGTTCTAACATCAGGAATTACTATCCATGTCTATGATAAAGTTAGAGAAACAAGAGAGTTGAAAACAGAGTCAGGTCAGCTTAAAGATGTTCAGCAGATCTGCCATGAATTACAATGTGAGCAAACAGTCACACAGACATGCTCTTGCACTACAACTGCATACCCTTAAAGATATGCTGTGTCAAACTTTTAGTCAATAAGCTTTGCATGTTTGGAAAATGATAGAAGATATATAGTGGAGTTGGCCACTAAGATTTTGTCTGCTTGAAAAATTGATAGAAGATATATAGTAGAGTTAGTCAATAAGATTTGCCTGTTTGAAAAGGATAGACGAAATATAGAGTCAGTCAATAAGCTTAGCCAAGACAGGTGAGATTCTAACACAAGTGTCCTAGGCACCTGCAGATTGGAACCCTGAAGGGACTAATAACAGCAGCATCACCTGACTGAAAAATGTGTCGACCGTCTGAAAAACAAACACAATAAAGAAAAAAACTGAAGTTTAAGAGAAAAACTAAAGTTAAGGGGCAGAGAAATCCCGTGAACTCCTTAAGATCCAAAGCTCATATATGGAGCACTATTACAATGCTTCAAGAATTCACTGGGAGAAAGCCTCTTCATTTTCAATCACAACCCTGTTAAGCTCTTTATGCTTGGTGAGAAGAATAGTCCAATGCTAAAGACAGCTCACACACATATGTGCTGATCTAACATCTGGACCAGGCAAGTCACAATGTCTGACCCAATGCCCATCTTTCCAATGGCCAATCAACAGATCACTAACATGCATCTCTGTGCTGCAATAGATTCTACTTGGTGCACCATACAGAATGACCAGCTTGGTATGTGATGTACACCACATGCAGTACTCATGACCGAACAAATCCAGCTCTGTGATGCCATTGTTGCAACAACAGGGGTATATACTAACTACTTGTGAAGCAAAATTTCTAAATTATGTCTTACTCCCAAAGAGTCAATGGAAAGATAACCCACTTGTTCATTTGCCATCAGAGGCAAGCCTCCGACATAAACTCTCCGAGCATGTCTTGTAGCCTGCATGCCTCCACATCAGTGCATCAGCATGTTTAGCCTTCAAGATTCCCCACAATGGAGAGGAATTCCAATCAACCGAAGCAACACACACATGTAGTTTCCTAGCATGATAATAATACTACATAACAATCAAGTACTCATCGGTGGACACTGCTAGAAACCTGCCTTCATTACTTCAATTAAAGAACTTGAGATCTACTAGTATAGTGAAAACCAAACCACACCTGTTGGGTCATTGCTTGTGCTGGCATACCACCAAGACCACCAAACTGTACAATTAAAGCTCCTGTCAGAATTCATTGCAGGGCAAAGAGGTACAATTTCTGACAGTCATAACCAGAGAATTTTTTGAGATCTTAGCCACAATCAGACAGCCCACCCCTGCACATGTAAAGAAGCAACACATACCTGTGCACCACCAAATGGGAACATCCCTGGAAAGACCCCTGACATGGGTTGAGGCATCCCGGGAATTTGACCTGCAGGTATGGCAAATCAGAGTTGTCTACAATGGTTAGGAACGATTGCAGCTCTATCAGTGCTCTGATTTCCTTTTGACTCATGTCAAGGAGTGCCTCGCTAAGCAATCAAAACTGATAAAGGAGCTAACTGCTGTTTCCAATCTCTTTAGCAGATACATTGCTAACTTGCTCACTAGACTGAAATAAGGTGACTTCCTATAGTGGCGTGTTGGTGGTGTATCAGTCTGTTACTCATGCACCTGCAAGTTGATTGCAGCACCCTAAAGGAGAAATCCATGACAAAAGTTGTGGACCAGAAATTTTCATTCATTGTTGAATCCTTTAGATATTTCAGATATGACAACATATCAACGACCTATCAGCAAGCATGAAAACAAGACAACCCAAGCCTAAAGAAAAGAGAAGAAATGACCCCCCAAAAAAGAAGAAACTGAGCAGTTTCAATGACAGTAATGGTCATACACTGTTCAGGGGCCTTCAAAATCAAGACCACCTACCATAGCATCCTCACTGACTTCATCAGATCCTGACAAGGTGGAGCTTAATATTAACTAACATACTGAGTTTCTGTCACAAGCTGGCAGTACTCACCCATGACACTAGCTGGCTCATGGAAACCTAAAAGAGAAGGAGAAGCGCAGAAAACTCTCCAAGAAAGAAGAACACAAAAAGAAAGAACAAGAGAAAATGAAAGGAAAGGAAAAGAAAAACCCAAAGAAGAAGGATAGAGAGAGAAAAATTATCAAGAACTTCAAGAACAAGATCTTTGGAGGACAAAGTAGACTTGAAGTTCCTCCCCACTTAGGATTAAGATACCTCAGAAATAATCCTTTTGAAGATCCCAAAGGCAGAAACACCAAACAGAAGTCTTTCATTGTTAAGCAAACCTCTTGACCGACTTAAAAGAACTTTTGAAGAGTAACCTTTTCTTCAGCAGATCAATTAAGTTTGCTACTTGAGATATGCAGAACTCTTTGGCAAATTTGGCTGAAGCTGAAATATTGGAACCACGTGAGGTGTAAAAATCATGCTAATACCTGCATGATCTGGCTAAGAATGCTTTTCAAAAATATCAATATTTAAGCCATTGGGATCTTGGGATATTTGCACATGCTACCAAATACAGAAAGAGTTAGCTACAAATGGATGAAGATGGGCAAGGATCCACCAACAACAGGGAATCCACCACTTCCTTGTCCACCCTTCAGTTGTACCCGGTGCGAATTGTGGAGTGATGGTACAAGGCTTGAATGATGGCTATTCGCACGCACCAAGCACACAAACACAACCACAAGCCAACAAACAACAAGAAAACAACATACGACACCAGCACACAGACTTTCTCAGTTCCAGAACAAAGTAGACACATTGAACCTAGCCAAAATGACACTGCACATTGGATCACAAGGATATGCTGGCAAAGAATGTAAATAACATGAGCAAGGTGTGTAAACATGCGGAATTGTGTATGCACTTGATACCCTTACATAAACAATTGTGCATCCAAGTGGATTGAATGCAAGGATATTGAGATAAAATCTAATTGTGCATTTTATACTAAAAGAAAGAATTGCACAACCAAAAATACCAGCAACACAGGACTACCATTTAATTTTATTGCAGCCAGTGCTTCTTTGTTACTATGAACATATCAGGGTATAGAAAAGGGCACTATGCCTCTTGGTTATAGAAATTTCGTCATGCAGATAGCAAATTCCTGAGAATCTCATTTCAACAAAATTCAGAAGATTAGAGAAAGTACACACCAGTCATAGCTCCCGGGACAGCAGTTGCACCTGGTGGTGCCATATCAAACCCACTTGTTCGTTTGCTGCAAGATGTAGACATGGATCTTACTGTTAAAAATTGATAGTAAAATCATGGCACCTGTAGACTTACAGCAGACTACTAATGAAAGAGAAAACAGGTTATTTCATCATGCTACTGAGCAATCTAATAAACAAAGCAGAAATAAAGGACCTTCTGTAATACAGGGACTGTGTTTTTTCCTGAATAAATTCCAAACACACCCATGAACACATGTACAGTAAAAGCAGCACACCTTCTCCGGTCATGTGATTGTGATCGTGATGGTGACTGTGACCGATCCCGGGACCTTCCAAGAGAGTTTGACCGAGACCGGTGTCGATGTCTCCTGTCTCGATCATGATCATAATCCCGGCTCCGCCTGTGACTGATGAAGAAACACTGTTCATGAGAAACTGGAAAACAACCTTTGTGCCACCATAAATAAATTATTTGAACTCAGCCCATCTCTACAGTTGGATAAACATGACCAACTGTTAGCAAGAATGCTTCTCAGCAAAGTGGCATAACTGTGAGGAAACTCTGATCATGATAATTATAACAAGCAAAGCAAAGAAAGAAGGTTTGCTCATATTCATCACCTCCCACGAGCATGGCCCCGATGGGCTTCCCGGTCCCTTTCACCTCTGTCTCTATCTCGCTCTCGATCATCCCTTGGGCGACGGTCTCTGTCCCTATCAACTCTATCTCTCTCTCGACTCTTCTCCCCCTCTCTATCTGGTTCATGAGAGAAATGCTGCACATGCAACCCCATTGAAACCAAAGTCAGCAAACGGAGCATCCAGCAGACTGTCCTACTTCATATATTCATTGTGAAGACTGCCTACCTGCTTAGAGTAAAGAAGCTGGAAGAGAGCCTCATGCTTACAACTAACTCAGCTAAATGAGATGATCAGGCAGGGTGTCACCCACTGAAGCACAATCTCTAAGGAAAGGAGACTAGAGATAGAAGAGCCAGAGAGACAAAACAAATAATCTTGAGAGAAGTAACTGAAGCAAAAAATTTAGTCCACCATACTAAATCACCAGTCTTGGAGAATGATGAGATGATGGAAGACATCTACACATAGATACTTGCAACAGTTGTTGATCTGGAGGATAAGGCATCTCTGCTTCAACCTTTTTCTCAACATCAGTCTGTACTCTTTACCCGGTGTTCTTCCCAACTACGCACACAAAGGAACAACAATGGCAACAAGGAAACAAATTAAAAATGCTGAATTGGTCACATAACAAAGTACCTGAAGACAAAAAGATATAATACAAACTTGCAACTAGCCAAACAGCTATTGGTAATTTGCACACATGAATGCCAAGTGCAAATTCCATTTTATGACCACAACATCAAGCTGTGATGACTTCAGCACAATCAACCTCCCATAAATCAGACTCTTTACTCCATTCATGGAGAGCTAGACTATGACTATCATTTGACATGACCAACATTGCAAATAATTCACTTCTCCTGTGTATTCAAGGTGCAGGGTGGAGCAAATGAGAAAAGGAGACCTGCCAAAAACTTAGAGAATACAAAGCACAAGAAATAGAAATATCTCTCATAAGAATTGAGAAATCTCCGTTCTCATGATTAAGCAAAGGCAAAGCAAGGTTAACACTTCTTCAACCAGCCACAGAGAATTCCAAAGAAGGAAGGACAAAACAGGGTACAAAGGACTAAGAAACAAAAAACAAAATAGAACATGAAAGCAGTACAAACAACAGTGCCAGTCTCACACCTGTTCAGGGACCATCAACAGAGGCATGTATGATAGTGACTTCTCTATCACAACTTTCCCACTGACTTCATCAGCTTCCCACAGTGGGTAAAGACCAGTGAAAACACTAACCTGCATACCAAGTTTCTGCTGCAATTCCAGAAGCAACATGAAGACTCAGCCATGCTACTGGCTAGCAACAAACAATAACACAAGGAGATAACAAACAGAATGAGAAATAGAAACCCTAGTTGGACTCAAAGCTTCAAAGAGGATGCTCAGAAACCCTGGTTGAATTCAGAACCTCGATGAGGATGTTCAGAAACCCTAGTTGGATTCAGAGCTCCAACGAAGATACTCCTAAAACAGATCAAGCTTTTCCAAGACAGAGAGATACAGACAGACACAGACAGACAGACATAACTCAAAACTATTATGGCAGCAAAATACACAGTAATACAACAATGGACAGAAACAAAACGACCACAAAACTTGACTAGCTCAAGGACAATGATCAGCAGAAGCTAGAGACCAAGGAAATTTCTAGAAAAACAACGTGCGGATATTGCAAAGAAAACCTCCCAAACCTCAATCAATAACACACAAAGAACAGCAGAAAATAAAACAAACAACACTGCACCTCACGTTTCCTGTCTCCGTTCTCCCGATCTGCGTAACCATCAAAGCCGGACTGTACACCATAATCTCCTCCATGGCGAGTAGGAGGAGGAGGCGAGTCTCCATCGTCGTATGGCCCGCCTTCTTCGGCCATCTCCGCACGACTGCGTCAGAAAAAAAAACACTGCAAAAGAAAACGAAAAAAAAGCTCCAAATTCGAAGACAAGTTTTCTCTGGCCTTCCTAGCAACGCTCGTCACTGGCGAGTTTCGCGAAACAGCAGCGCGAAACAACAACAACAACAATAGAGCGCACAATAGAAATCCTCGCAACACAACGAAGCAAGCTTTCGTGGTCTCTAGGGCAAACGATGCCCTTAACCCCAGGTCTCCAACTCTGGTCACTCTTGCAACCATACCCGGGGTTAAATTAGGGTATGTATTCCTCATCTCTTTTTCTCATCAAAACTTTGCATCTTGTTCTTGTTTCTTTCAGATGTATCATCCACTTTACACATAAAACTTTGTAGCCCCCAATGAAATCACCACCCTTTTGGTGGAACTTGCACAAGGACTTGATTGTAGAATTATATTTTTTGCTATGAAGTTCCAAGAGAACCCTAAACCCAAATGTTTTAGGGTTTAAGTAAAAATCAAAGGCTTTATTATAAAAAAAAGGAAGGACTACCCTAAAGGTAATGGCTCAAATAGTATATAGCTCATATTTGGGACCTGAGTCCTCCAAAAAAAAGGTTATGGGTTCGAGCTCTCATTGGTTTGCATGTGAGAAAAAGCTCTACCAACCTTCTCCCAATGAGCTTGACTTGAAAGTGTCGAACATCTTATTGATAGGATCTGAATAAAACAAGAATATTTGTAGAACTCGGAAGATAGGAACATTGTGGAGATAGATGGCAAGCTCACCCAATGTAACAACATCTCAAGAAGCTTAGGCTAACCACCTCCATTCTAGAAAACTAGAAATTCATTGAATGGTTTTTGATGTAGAGTGGTGATTGGGAATGAGAATTAAGCCATTAATCATTAATATTATTTGAAATATTAGGATTATAAACAAATAATATGACAGCATTGAATTCAAGATGTTGAGCTTTAGAATTAATTGGCGATTTATGAAAAGATATAATGAAAAGGGGGAAAAAGAAATAAGGGGTTTTTTTAATGTGTATGAAAAATAAATGAAATATAATATAAAAGCGTAATATGTCAGATTTTCTTTTGATGATTTGGTGTTATAGTGAAGAAAACATATTATTTAAATAAGATTATTTAAATATTTTAGATGTCATTGTAAGATGTTAAATGGTGATGAATAGTAGTTTAGTAAGTTATATTTATGTTGGTATGGTTTTTAGGTTTTTAATTTTATTTTAGGTGTTTATATATGTCAATAATACATGTGCATATATAACATTGAAGGATTAGAAGTCATAAAGAATTAGAATTGTTTGTAATTTAATTCAGATTGGAATTTTTTTTGTTTGAAGTTAGTTCAATAATGGATGATGTAATAAATTGAGAAATATGTTTAGGTAATTTGAATGCAAAGCATATAGGGTTATGATATGTTTAATAAGCTTGTGTTGATCCACTATGACATTGTTGAATTGGGGCATTGGTCCATATATGATTGATTTGTGTATTATTAGGTGTTGTGCTTTTTATAAATGTAGTATGGAAACCACGAGTCTTCATGTAGTTTTCTAATGTTATTGATTCAATTGTATTTGTCAACATGTTTATGTTAAAATTCCGATTATTATGGTTGGACAGTTTGTAGGAATTTTTGTAACTATGTTTTCTAAAATGGAAATGAAGAAATTTGTGTTCATTTGGGGTGGTTTGTTAATTGCAATTATGTATAAAGCTTGTCAAGTGTTTTCAAAGAAAAAAACAATGAGAAATTCAACACCTGAATTTGTTTTTGAAAATGTATGTCAGAACATATTTGTATCATAAAGTGTCATTGTCCCATGTTGGTCATAACATGAAAGAATTTTGAATTTATTTTAAATACCATTATAAATTTCTTGATGTGTTTGAATATCTTGTATTTTTGTTTCATTTAAACAAAGAATAAATGTTATGCAAATAGATTTGGATCATTAAGAATGTCTTCAAAGTGTAATTTTAAATAACAAGTATTTAAGGATTGTATGATAATTTTTTTTTTAAGATAGGATTTTAAATAAGCAATTGTTATTTCATATCTTGTAGTTGTTTTTAAACGATGCATTTCTTCTTGTACTAAAGTATTTGTTTGGAAATTTTTATTTGACAATGGAAAAGATAAATAGAAATGTTTTTGGGAACAGACTCAAAATAATTCAGTATATGTTAAACCATGTTTTGTTACACCATTTGGATCAAATGCAAGACAATTAAGAATTAAACCTCGTGTTCAAAGAATGGTGCATGCTACAACTAATTGGATGGGAAATTGAATTCTTATGATGATCTGAAAAGGATTACTATCAATTTGTATTTCTACAATTTTTTGTTTTATTGGTATCCATTTCTTATCAATTGTAAGAAATTGTTCGTAAATGTGAAAGTTTTTTATTCGTGTATTTATTCCAATTTATGGATTATGAAAATGTATCCAAATCAATGGTTTTGGATTTTTTTCTATATAATCTTGAAAGGTGCCATTTGCACCATTCACAAAACCATATAATCTTGCATACCTGCTAGCACACAATTCCACTAACATTTTTTTTAAAAACAAGAATTCATAATGGAGGCCACTAGTGGGAAATGGTTATACCATTGACAATTTGAAATGAAAACATGTTTTAGAATGAATATCTTTTGCAAAAAAATTGAATGTTTTACCAAGTGTTTTGTCATATACAATTTTGTTATGGGCATTGGTTTTAAGGTTTGTGTATAATAAATGTGGCAATGTGTTATCCATTCATGATGGTTTTAAACATAAATTGTTCATAAAATGTATGTCTTTATTTGTTTGTGAAGTAGTTTGAAACCTATTTAAAACATTAATAAAATGAACATAATTTTGTTTCATAATTTTATGCAATTCATAACATTTGACATTTTCATGCCAAAAATTTGTTGTTAAAATATTAAATCCAATATTATTGGATGAAAAATTTCATGAATTTCAAACTAAGGTGTTTGATAAAAATCACTTATTATTATTACATCAAGACCACCCATAAATTGGTTATGAACTTGTTTTATTATTCATAATCTATAATCGATAGATGATAACATTATGTTGCCAACTAATGAAATCTCATCTACAACTAATAAATGTAATTGATCATAATTTTTTATTAAATTATCATTTTTTCATCACTTAATGCTTTTAGTTCATTGATTTTTTTTTTCTAAAAGAATCACAAGTCCTAAATGAATGGCCATACCATTAATGTTAAATGCAACTTCTCCAATGTACATTAATTTCATGACTTTTTGTTCAAAGGTCAACATTTGGAATGTCTTTTCTATAATATCTTAACATGTTTTGTATGATACACGTTAAAGTATTTTTTTTTCCTATTCCTACACCCCCTTTTAAGAAAATGTGTAAGGGTTTTGAACCAAATTTGTGTTTATATATATATAATATCATTTACAATGAGTCTTTGTTGATCATTAAGTTTATTCATATTTGTTGAGAATTCTTCATACGAAATGCGTTCATCCACTTGTTGAAAAAGATGATGTATTAGTGTTTTTTTATAATTTTATAATTTTTTAAGGTTGATGAAAATTCATATGTTAAATTGTATAATTCAACTTCTTTTGTATTTGTAAACATGTTTAATTTCGAGTTACTTGCGTGAAGATCTATTTCATTAATAATGATATTTTACCATCCATTTATTTCTTTTTTTTGGGTGTATTATTGTAAATTATCCCACTCATCACCATGCTTATTTTAAATATTGAAATTAAATACAATTTTTTTTATAAAAAAATTCAACGTCACTTTTGACATTTCCATGAAAGATGTTGACTTTTTAAATTATTTTCTAATCTATGAAAAGGCATAAATAAAAGCAAAACTTCTTTATAATAATTTTTT
>Ga0116231_10014636_pt1 | contig 10458 bp, 7 predicted proteins | sample S1TSphgellanicum_2_FD_89695 | JGI IMG/M metagenome (GOLD analysis project Ga0116231, IMG submission 89695) | Host-associated microbial communities from peat moss isolated from Minnesota, USA - S1T2_Fd - Sphagnum magellanicum MG | ecosystem: Host-associated > Plants > Peat moss > Unclassified... | reverse complement strand
GGAAGATGGGTGTCTGCTGCATGGGATATGAATGGATTCGCATGGGTTCGATTTATAGATGTGCAGGTGGAAGCCACACTTTGAGTGCGTGCAGTATAGACTAATCCCTTTCCTTTTGCAAGAAGCTTAATTTTGATTTGTTGCTAAGTACATTTTGCAGGGCTAAATAGCACATGGGTCTTGAAATACAGAACTATTCAATGGGGAAACCTTCAAAGGTGTCCAAAGGGAAGGGCTTTTCCTAAAGGAATGCAAAGTGCATCAAATTCAACTGTTGGTTATGTTTTAAACCTTACCAAGACCTTATTTAGATTTAAGTCTCCAACCTTGCATAAAGGATCAGAAGATATTCAAGTTAAACTAGCCAACCTTGGCTTTTCCAAGGATGGGTTCCAATTTTTAAGGTAGGGTCTGGGTTTTATCGGCTGGTCTTTTCCTGCATAAGATCATTGAATCTGATTCTTAGATTTGGACCCAGACCCAAATGTGGATCCAGTTGGAAACCCAGATCTGAACAACACTGGTATAAACCAATGCTAGTTTATTTTGTTCTTTGTTGCATATCAATATTGTAGGAATTCCAGCAATCTAAGGAAGCTAAGAAATTGAGAAGTGTGATAATATGTTTACCTTTCCAACTGATTTTAGAACTATGGAACTAGACTCCTGCTAGATTTCACAAAGGTCTACAACAATGGTAGTGATAACAATGGGAGGATGAAGAGGAAAAGGAGAATGTGGAGGCGCTTCAATGTCACACAAGTGGATGTCTGAATAAAATACATTTCTTGCTGTTGCTCTGGGTTGAAGATGTCAAATCTAGATGTGTTTGAGTCAAGCATTTGTAATATCGAATGTTTTATGACTTAGTGATTAGGGTATCTTTCCATTAGGTTGTTATGATCACAGCTACACATAGCCTCACACATAGCCAAATTTGTAGACTTGTAACAACAAAAACGACATTTACCATAGCCATTATCACAAGTTGTTGAATTCCCCATAATTCTTTTTGTTTCTACCACATCCCTCTACCCCACAAGCTTTTTATGAAACTGGGGTGTTTCCATCCTAGGCATCAAGGTTGTGTACTACTTTAGTGGGGTAGTTCCATCCTAGGCATGAGGGTTGTGTACTACTTTAGTTGGGTAGTGTGAAAAATAGAAGCCTAGAAGTTTTTGTGTGTTTAATATTTTCATAGTAGTTTTCAAAAGTGTATATGTTGTGTGGTTGGCTTTGTAAGTTTAGGATTAGTGTGTAGAAATACGTAATCTTCAAACAATGTGACCAACAATCTTCGAACAAATCACACACCACCCACTAACTCCCCCTACCAACTTTTAACCCTTCATGTGAATGTGAGGTCCCAACCCAACACTTTCCCAATCTCCTTAAATAATGCACATTTAGAACCTTTTCCCCCTTTCACTTTAAATAATGCACATGTTCATGATCAAACCCCCAAACACGCCTGCAACTTTCATTTAAAACTTCTTGCTTTACATGTGGATGTGAATTTATCCTTTGAAGGTTAGTTCATCACCAATGTTCCTATCAAGGATGCAATTCATCTAATCCAAACCTACATGACCATCATGGCCCTATACCTTCCTTTACCCCCACCCCAATTGCATTAACTTGGTTTTGGGTTTTGAAATTAGATTTCTTCAAGTCCTTCCATATAAACTTTCATTGTCTTCAATTGTATAATTGCATCCCTATTACTTTACAACATGATGTACAAATGGTATTTTATTTTTCACTAAATAAGTTAGCACAAGACCCTTATGATGTGGTAGCTTGGCATTTGCTTTTCTTATTACCCTAATGGTGTTTTATTTTACCCCCTCGAGGGGGGCAACTAAGCATAAAGGAACATAAATCAACTCAAACATTTTTTTGTAGGAATTGGGAAAACTTGTAAGAATTTATTTTTCTTACAAGCGCAAGTTTTGGCAACAAGTTTGAGCTCAATACCTCCCCAATATGATCTTCTAACTCATAAATGTTTTCTCCAAAATTTTGTTCTTGAATGTGTAGGGGAATACTTTTGAACAACTCATGTTTTAACACCATTTTTTTTTGCACCCACATGATTTAACACCACCTTAGCTCTCATTGTTCTACATATTGAATCAAATGGCTTCTTTCCATTTTTTGTTAAAAACTATGAATCAAATCGAAACCTCAAGTTTTTATATGATTCCTTCAAGTTGGTATTCCAACACATATCACATTTATTTGCAAGTGACCTCCTTCTAGGATTATTTTTGAACACTTTCAAAAATGTTTTCACCCAAAAAATTCTAAATATAAATCTTCACAATCGTTTCAACTTTGTTCCCATATCGCACAAGGTCACATTTCATGTCAAATTGCACATGTCCTTGGGGCAACCCACCTTTTGACCATGACCAAGCCTTCATGTAGAATTTGTCCCATTGTCAAAAGGGAATTGTTGCATCAATTCACAAGCTGCACTTTATGCATCCAATTTTGCAACACTTTTGCGACACATTTTTCCCAACACTAATTTGAAGTAGCAACCAAGGGTGAATGTGAAACAATAATCCATGACATCAAATGCACTTTGAACCTTCACACTAACTAGTTTTTTCTCCAATTGGACATGATAAATGCCTTCAATTGGGTGCAATCACAATCCAACGAGCTAAAAAGGGCATCAAACTACCAAAAAAAACAAAGTCAAAATTTGATAAATATTTAAGTTTTGCCATTTAAAGCCATGGCAAGTTATTGTTTTTTCATTCATTTGAATGTTAAGGAACTCAAACCAAAAATCAATTTGATGAAATTTTAAGTTTTAAGTTTTGATTTAAGACCTTGAAAAGTGTATAAGAACGTGTCAAACAAAAGTCAATTTTGCAAAAGACTATCAAAGGGACTTATATAATAATTCACATTTGATGGGAAAATATTAAGGACTTATTAACCACATTAAAAAAACATTCATACCTTAAGATATATGGAATTGTAAAACTTTAAAAATTCAAAGAACTTTCCAAAAATGATCCAGAATTTTAAAACTTCAAAAGTCTTTTGCCACACATAAATGGGTTAAATGTACATGATGTTTTAAAAAAGTTGTATTTTATCAGACAAAAAAATATAAAAATGTAAAAATTAAAAATCGATTATAATTTGAAATTATTGTCATTTTTAAAATGAAACACTCACTACAACAAAAGGTGTGCATGTACGCCAAGTGATTTCACTAGATTTTGAATGGATTCACTAGTTGTACTGAATGGGGACTAATGAAGAAATAATGAGTTCACTAGTCCAATGAATGGGGAATAATGAATTGCACCCACATTTTGTACACTTTCAAAAATTCATATTTATTCAAAAATGAAAAAGAAAAAAACATGTCATGTATTTGGACAAATATAGGCATTTCTTATAACAAGTTGCAAAAAAAATTGTTCCAAAATTCATTCATATGGAAAAAAAAAAAAATTGGCAAAAAGAACATGCAATCCTTTTTTTTAGTAATCCCATGGGTTCATTGTATCATGTTTGCACCCAATGTAGTGTTAAAAAGGGTCATATTTCAGAAACTTCATATATAGTTGGGGATATTATATAATTCATCATATTTAATCGTGCATTCTATCTATTTGAATCTTCCTTATATTATAATCACCATAAATGTGATGGCGATGTCATTGTAATCCCATCTGCCATAATTTTGGCCTTAAGGCAGGTGCTTAGTTTGTAACTCAACTAATTTTCCCAACCTTTTGATTTTCTTCCCCAATTTTCTTCACAACGATTTGGATGTGGCTAGGACTATCACATCTTTTAATCGCAAGCCTCCCCTTATGTGTGTGCACCCATCCCATTGACCTTACGGTATCCACATTTTACATCGCACCCATGGCATCGAACGCACAGGGACCCATGATGCAATTCATGACACTTTTGCAACCATTATGGATGCAATCGCATTAATGCATACAGAAGTAGTTGTAACCAATGTTTGGTTTTGTGTATTTAATATTTTTTAAAAAATAAAAATAAAAATCCCAAGTGGAACTATTCTCACATACTTTTATTTTCAATGTATTGGTATATATACTCTAAAAGTTTGAAATTGATCTAGTGAATGAAAAATACCCAAATTTTCTTAAAACATTGTAATCAGTGTTTTTAAGCAATAAAAAAACTTTTAAATGGACTTGAATTTTTTTGACAATGACATATTTTTAACAAATTTTTTATGTAAACCATAACATAATAATGTGATGAGAATTTTCAAGATTTTTAAAAAACTTTTGTTCGTAAGATTCTAAAAATATCCTAAAATAAACACCCAATAAACAGTCACCTAAAGGGGTAGGTTCAGCTCATGATATTTGGTTTGCACCCTTGTGCAAGATTCTAACTTCCACGTGGGACGAAAACAACTTCCCTCAACCATAATTAATTTTTCCCATCAACAAGTTGACATTGTGGTCACCAAAGATGGAATTCACACTCTAGTTAACATTGTCACAGTTAACCCAACACATGCGAATTTACTTTTTTGATTTTACACAACTCAAAGATTTGTTACCTTCAACATAGTTCAAGTGAAAGAAAGGAGCTATCGCGAGGTCACTGATACCCCATTGATCAAGTCCTCCCTCTAATCATTGAAGCATTTGGATCCAAATGTGTTTTTACTCAATTGTGCCAATGCCATTTGAAGCTTCAAAGGGCCAAAGGGCCTTTTGCTTTTTGTCTCAGTTATTTTTCTTCATCAAAGATTTCAATTACATTTCAAAAAATGCAAGCATCTTCCATCTTAAATTAAACAATAACAATAGGCATAATTACTTCCTAACTTCCAACCCTTCATAACACACCCCCCCATCGCCATGGCCAACCTATTATAAATGATCGATTATTGAAATGGAAATTTTTGACATCTAATTTGTGCTAATTTGACATCCTTTAAATTTTCCCTTATTTCTAATACATGTGTACATTTTCCAAATTAGTAGTGTGTTAATAAATAAAACTTTGCAATGTTGAGTGGTTCTAACCTTTTTCAAAGAATTGTTAGGCCAAGTTTTTACAAGGGTTTTAAGGAGAACTAATGTGGTTCTTCGAATTATTATTATTATTTTAATATCCACCCTAGCTTTTAGATTACCCAAAAAAAAAAATGTTAGATTTAAGGACTGCTAGGTTTCAAGTAAAAAAGACATCTTCCAAAGCTACACACTAGTCCTAAGCACTAGGCCACAATGCACATGCTTTCATTTTATCTAAAGCCAATAAACATTACCCTCACATGAGAAAATGTCATGTGTATTGACTTTAGATTAAATGATTCCAAAAGACTCTCACATGGGAGAACTTATGACCTAATCACCAGTGGTTAGGAGTTAAGACTTTATGCAAAAGTCCTAAGGGCTATTGGGTTCAAATTTGGGCTTAGGATTTAATTATCTTACATATTACTAAACTGGATTGACTTCATGTTTAACTACCTTATCTATCAAGGTTGAAGGATGGTGAAACTTTTGGGCGGTTCTCAAAATGATAATCTTCACAATGCAAACCCCCCACCTCAGTGATCCAACCTCCATGACTGTACCAATTCCGTTGGGATGAACTCAAATTCATCCCAATTATTATATATTGTGTAGGCGTTGAAGTTGGGTCTTTTTTTTCCCTCACCTACCTAAAGGCTACCCATTAAAATAATCTTTCCATCTGCCCAAGCGTGCCACCCAATCTACCTACCTAATTTTGCACTTACCTACCTACATTTTGCCCATCTATCTATTTACCTAATGGGTTTAAGGTTTATCTCGCTTTCACTGCCACTCAGACCTTATGCTAAGTGAAAAGCTCTAAGAGATAGCCGTTGTTGTAATTTGTAGCAAGAGGAGAAAAATCGTTACAACACTAAAAGTCATTGTTGCAATTCTACAACACAACAAAGCGCTACTACAACGCTAGAAGTTATTACAAAGGATGCAACAAAGTGCTACTATGACATTAAAAGTTGTTGCAAGTTGCTACTATACTGTAACACAACAACATGTTACTACAACATTGCAAAACAACAAACTACAAAAGAATTCTTATAAAGAGTGTGAAGAACTCCTATGAAGACTTGTAATGCATGAAAAATTATTCTTCACATTCATGCATTTGCATTCATATGTAAGTGTACATCCTTTTTTTTTGTTTTTTTTGTTTTGCATATATTTTTGTGTTGCCTTACAAATAAGACAACACACATCAAGTTGTTGTAATTTTTTTTTGTCTTTTTTTTTACTTGGACTATGACCCTTTCTTTCTAGATGGTCTCTCTATCCCCTTGCACATAAATTTTTTTAATAAAACTTGATTTTTGAAGACACCAAAAACATGTTTTGTGTTTGTTTCTTTGATTGTAGAAAAGACAACAATGAGTGCATAACTCATCATCATTTTATTTTTTTAAACTTGATTTTTGAAAAAAAGAGGATGACAACGAACTACACACTCGTCATCGTCCCTTTTTGTGTATGTCTATTTGTTTGTAAAGAAGACAACAATGAACACATTCACTCATCCTCATCTTCTTTTCTTTGTATTTGTTTTTGCAACAAACAATAACAACAATGAGTTGGGCACTTATTGTCCTCCTTTTTTCTTTATATGTTTGGCCCCTTACAAAGAAGATGATGACAAGCACCTAGCCCATCATCGTCCTTTTTTTATTGTTTGTTTCATTATTAAAAAGATGATGACAAACATAGTTCATCATTATTTTCTCATTTTTTTGTAACCTTTTGTTTGTAACAAACAAAAATGACAAGGAGTTTGGTGCTCTTCATCATCCTTTTTTCTTTCTATGTGTGTCCCCTTGCAAAAAAGATGACAATGTCATTTGTGTCTCACTGCAAAGAAGATGATGATGAATGTAGTTTATCATCATTGACACATCACCCCAAACTCCTTGATAGATTCAACTATGAATCTAAATGTGAAAACATCAGAAGGATAGGAGTTGAGGCATGCTCCCTGGCTCACAACACTTTGAGGGTAGAAGGGTGTGCTAGAGCTCCAAGATGGGGACTAGGAAGAGTGAAAAGTAATTCAATTACTCACATGGATCTACACAAACCAAACAACAAGTTAGGTAGTGCATAGTTTGAGCACTTTTGGTGCATGGACGAGCCACAAGCAAACATGGACTCACAAGACTCATCACAACCCACACTTGGGGGAAGCCACCACCTTCCCCTTTATAGTATACTTTATGCCTAGCCATGGGACTAGCACCCAAATGTCATTTTTGTCCCGGGAGTCCCAAGTGGGAGTCCCAAATTCCCAAAATTGGGATTCCTATGATTTTGGAAGCCCATAACTTTGTTTTTAGACCTTTGATTGAGGTGAGGTATAAAGCAAAGTTGTATCTCTTGTCGAGAGTTTTCCAACAGTATGTCACACACCACCTTCACGCAAGGAAATCATGGCGATTCTTGACTTTTAGTGGTCAAAAATCAAATTGGCAATTTGACTCCTGGCCCTTCTTTTGGCCATAACTTGAGTTTTAAGTATTCAAATGGATCATGCGAGCCCATTTTACATATTTAAGTTCCAAGAGATTTCCAATGATATAATTAACTTCTTAATCCAATGAATTTTGACCCTTACAATCGCCCTCTGAAGATTCAGGAGTCCATTGGGATTTCAACTCCCAAAGTGGGAACTCATTTGGGAATGTGGAGGTTCATTCCCTCACACTCTCTTGCACTCTTGAGAACATGAAATGTGACTATCAGTCTCTCTCTTGGCCCACACTTTTATAAACCTTTGCCTTGGTCATGAGCCCAAGGTTAGGGTTGTGACAATCATCTTCTCATTTTTTTGTAACCTTTTGTTTATAGCAAACAAGTATAATGAAGAGTTATGTGTTCATTATCATCATTTTTTGTGTTTGTTTGATTATTTAAAAAATTACAATAAATGCATAACTTATCATCAATTTTTTTGTAACCTTTTGTTTTTGATGATGATGAGTCACGTGCTTGTCATGTTTTTTTAATCTCTGTTTCAATACAAAGAAAACGATGACAAGCATGTTGTTTATTATTGTCTTCTTTTTTAGTTCAACAAAAAATCAACATGTGACAACATGTCGAATTTCTAAATAATGAATTTAAGAAAAAAAAATTTGGTAATTTTTTAATTATAAAAAGTACATATAAGAAAATGAATTTTGTAATAAATTAATGTAAAATAATTAAATATAATATAATTAATTACAATAATAATAAAATAAAATTTTAATATTAATAATAGAATTAACAATAAAATATTATAATAAAAACTATTTTTATAAAATTTTAATTTATTGGACTTTTAAATCTTCAAATATTTAATTAATTGTTGTTGCTACAAATTGCTTTTGGGTATAAGAAACTTGTAATAGGACACATTGGGTGTCAACAAATCATATCAGGCTACATCAAATTCAACCAAATAAGTTACCATCCTTCTTTTATATGTTTTTTTCAAATCTTTGTTCTTGAAGCTCTATGCTAATGGTGACAACGAAACATTAATTAACCATTTTTTTTAAGATGGCATGACCTTGAAAAAAATGTAAACACCAAGAGAAAACATCAACTAGTGGTAATCAACAACAAATGAGTGATGTAACAAATGATGAACAAATTGAAGTACAAGAAAGAGTGGTTTTATATGCACCTATTCTTGAAGGTAAATCTTTAAAAGTTTTATGTAGCACAAAAGGTGAATGCATGGTAAGGTGGTTCACTTATGGAGTCATATTCATATTTTTTTAGGGTATCTTTTGTTTAAATGGATGTGGTGATAAATGTATGTTTCAATTTGTTAATTGATAATTTATTCTAAATTCATAATTTGATTATGAAACTACAAGTGTAATATTTTTGTTTTGAAAATGTTACCCCTATTGTTAATAATGGACTTTTGAAAGGGCAATGTATGGACTATTTTCCCAACTAAAATGGTATAACATCAATGTATTCATAGTAAATTTCAATTTAGTTGATTTTAAATGACTAAGTATAAGTTGAAGAATGAAATAAATAACATGTATATGGGACCATTTTCTTGAAAACCTTTGCAAATATTTTTTTATCGAATTTAAAATGGTTAAAATTTGACCTTATTTTCATAAGTCCTTATGAGTTACAAATTATCTTTTCTTTCAATTTTTTTGTTTTAAAAGTGCTTGATTATGAAATATCTAAAAGGGCCATTATTCATATGGATTTTATAAAACATTTTTCCAAGTATTATGGTTTTTAAAAAGTTGCATCCATCAAAATGGCTAATGTCATCATTAGTATATTTAAGTTTTAAAATAGAATATGAACGTTCACAAATGTATGACATCAATTTATAAATGATTATAATCATAAATTATGATAAACAAGTAACCATCTTCTTTAACATAAATTTTATGGACGCCTATGGAATGGAGCATCTGCCTAAATGAACCACCATACCATGCATTCACCCCAAACATTGCAAAAAGAAAATTAGGCAAAATTTACCCATCCCCATTTTTTGCCTAATTTTTTTAATGCAAAACCTTCATCATGTTTAGCATTTACTTGCTGATTGGATTGCAACACCCTCATCATGTTTAACATCTATTTGTTGGTTTGATTACAATACTCTCAACATTTATTTGATGTTCTAACTACAAATCCTTCATGGTTTATAAATGAATATTTCATCTTTTTTATCAATATTCACATTCATTTGATAAGATGCTTTTGTAAGGACCGGGGTGCCTTCACATGAAAGTGATCATGAAAAAAGATCACCAAACCATGCAATGGAAAATGTAGATTGGGTACACAAGGGGTCAACAATCAAGGTGGGAGTGCAAGATCAATGGATGCATCAAAAGTTACGTGGCTAAATGGTTGTTTCACTAACATTTGGACAACAAACGTGGGCTTCACATGAAAATAGGTAAATTTTGGCCATCCTATTTGTGTTGGAAGGCCAAGGCAACAAAACCACCATGCCATCAATGCTCAAATTTTGAGCATCCTACCTTTCAAGTTTTTAAAATACATAATTAAGTGCATTAAGATTATTTTTTAAAAATGAAAATTGGAATAAGTCAATAAAAAAAAGGTTTGGCCCTAAAGATTAAACCCAAAATAAAATAAGATTATTCCAATGACCTACCTACCTACTTTAAACTTATTTACCTATCTACTTAGGCCTAACTATCTACCTAACTAACCAAGGAAATTTAGGTAGTAATGCCTACCTACTTTAGGCCTATGTCGTGACGTGTAGTGTCGTGACATACAATGTCGTAAAGGTGTGAATCCGTAGGAAACTCTACTAAACAAACAGCCTAAAACCAATTGAAGATAGAAATTAATAAACTAAAAAGAGATGCATGCACACACATATATACACAATGCACCAGGG
>Ga0116231_10014634_pt1 | contig 10459 bp, 7 predicted proteins | sample S1TSphgellanicum_2_FD_89695 | JGI IMG/M metagenome (GOLD analysis project Ga0116231, IMG submission 89695) | Host-associated microbial communities from peat moss isolated from Minnesota, USA - S1T2_Fd - Sphagnum magellanicum MG | ecosystem: Host-associated > Plants > Peat moss > Unclassified... | reverse complement strand
TTAAAATTGGGGGGATATTTGTATTTTTCATTTTGGCCCAAATTTTAATTGGGTGTGGGGGAGTTTTTATTTTATGGTATTTTTTTTTTTTGTGGGGGGGGGGGGGTTACAGGGGAAGGACAGACTTCATTCATAATGGTTAAATTGTTGGGATGAAGTTTGTGGATGGATGGATGGATGGGCCCTCCATCTTAGAGAGTGAGGGAACCATGTAATTTCATTTGGTCCCACACTTTTGACAAATGGTCGGTGACCAGGTGCTTACAGTGAACCCGGAGTTGATTCAAAAAAACTTCATGGATGATTCTTTGTATGTTAGGTAACTGTTGGGATGAACTTTGTGGATGGATGGTGTTGCCTCGGCCTGTAATGGAAAGACTGAGGAAATGTCTGTCCATAGTTTTCATTTGGTCCCACATTTTGACGAATGTTCATCACTTCATGTTTATTACTCATTGTGAGTTGGTTTTCCTCAAACTTCATGTATGATTTTTTTATTATGTGAAACTCTTTTTGGTGGTTTGAATTTGCTAGAAGAAAGGGGTAATAAGTTAGAGCCATTAAACCACAATGGAACACACACTCTCTTGTTTTCCTAAAGAGTATCATCCGGCCCCCCCAACCCCCCCTTATTACATATAATGATTACTACCTAGGCTCTCCTTTGGTGCCTGAAGAAGAAGCACGGTGGGTGATTTGTTGTTATCCACACTCTTGTGACATTGTGTGGACAAATCTACCTGATGACCACTACTACTACTACTACTACTACTACTTGGGCAAAAGAAAAGAAACAAAACAATCAAAAGAATGGTCGGTTCCTCCAGGGGTATGGGACTACTGTGTGCTTTGAGTATGGGAGTAGAGGATTGGGTGCTTTGGGAATTGGCCAAGAATGAAAGATGATGATCACTCACTCACTCACTACTTGGAATGCTCACTCACTACTTGGATTGTTTTAAAAAAAGGAAAATGTCAGTTGGTTGTTTGTTTGCTTGTCTCACCATAAGACAGTAGACTAGTTTGTGTGTGTGTGTGTGTGCTTTGGGAACTGGGGTGCAAACAAAAGAAACCGTCAATCTTGGGAACTTGTGATTTCCCAAAAACAACAACCAACACACTCCAATCAAGCAAGCTCTCATAGAGCCAACACTAAATACTCTTATTATAAATTTTTTATTATCATCAAATTAGCTTTTTCTTATTGGACATTGTCTTGCAACTGTGTTGAGATTGGTGTTGCATTGAATTTGTTGCTCCTATTTAGTGTTTGCCACTCGGCTCTCAAGATGAACATATATAACATTATCATCAGCTTATATCCATTAATAAATCACTATCCAAAGCTACTTATTGAACTCATTTCTCGAAAGGCGTAAATTAAGTTACTTCATATATATAACATTATCATCAGCTTATCTCCACGAATAAATCACTATGCAAAGCGACTTACTGAACTCATTTCTGAAAAGGCCAAAATTAAGTTGCTCCAAACTTAAACGATGAGGCTTTCAATCACACCAACTCTATTTGGCATCAAAGATTTTTTTTTAAATAAAAATAAAATGGTTATGTGGGTTGGACCCATTAGTACCCATACTACTACTACTACTGCCTAATGGGTCTTCTTCTATTGCCTTAAAGTTCTTGCACCTGAATTGATCTGGTTGCTGACACAGGAGGACTTGGCACAAGGCCCCGACTAAAACTGATTATGCCCATATCTGAGGGCATGTGAAGTGGCCCATGCAAAATCCCCTCTGGCCCCGCCCTTTGCCCCCTCCTCCACCCCATCCTTCCTTCTGAAGCCTTCCCTCAAAATGAATGGGTACTTCCGAGCAAAAATTAGGTCGATGACACGATTGTCGAAATGACCGTGGCATATAGTAGTTGCCTTTAATGTGACAAGAAAAAGGAGTTATAAGAAGACGGGTAGGTTGTGTAGTTATCTTTACTGGGACAAAGAGAGGAGTACAAAGAAGTTGGTTAGGTTGTGTAGTTATCTTTAATGGGACAAAGAAAGGAGTACAAGAAAGAAGTTGGTTTCCAGTAGTTATCTTGTGGAACTTTGTTGTCTCTACTTGACAAGAAAGAAAAGAGTTGGGAAAGGAGTAGGAAGCTGAGGTTCGTTGTTATCTTTACCATTGGAACCAAAGTAAACGGTTAACATGACTTTTGCATGCATGGTTGTTCATCACTGAATGCAAAGAGGGATGGGAAGGAAGGGACGAGACAGTACAGGAAGGGAAAGGAGGAGAGGAGAGGAGAGGAGAGGGGAGGGAAGGGAAGGGGAAGGGAAGAAAGGAGTAAAATTGTGGATTCGTAGCTATCTTCTATTGGTTGAAAAGTTACATAGCTGTCTTCATAGACAATAAAAGAGTTCACGAAGTTCAAAAGTTACATAGCTGTCCTCACTAGATAACAACAAAAAGAATAGCAAGTTGCGAGTTGGGGCGTTTCATAGTTATCCTTAACGCACAGAGAGGGCCCAAAAGAAAGGCGGGGGAGGGGGGGGGAAAGGAGAAGGGGGGAAGAAGAAGCTGATTTTGGACCTGGACCGCAAAATAATGAGGACCTTTCTTTCTTTCTTTCTTTCTTTCTTTTCCACCGTGCTCGTAAGGTGTGTGTCTCCGAAATTCTTATTTTGTCAAACCAAGAAGTTTGTCCTCAAGACCCACCCATGTGACCTATGACCCTAAACCCTAAACCCATAACTGTAAGTGGTTTGTGTCACCATAGGTAAGATATGGTTTTTCTCACTCTAGTTTGTGTGCGTGTGACAAAAGAGGACCACCTTGCTCGGCAAAGCGTCCATACTATTTGCCAAAAACAAAGAGTATAATATATATAGGCTACATATATACAAAAAGTTTGCCAAACCAAGCATGTGACTCAGGACCCCCCAACACCCCCTCCACCCCACCCCACCCTACCCCACCCCACCTTCTTCCCTCTTCCCTTTCTTAACACCCATGATGATGAGTTGTCAACCAAGTTTGACCCACACAACCCAACATGACACTGCATTTGGTTTACTAATATTTTTTATAAAAAAAATGCCCACTTCAAGACAACCACAGGTGGTTTCGGGAATAACATTACAACATTCCGCAATTTGAATAGAATTTGGGCGACAATTTTGACTTGAACTCGGAACCAATTTGTGGGTGACACTTGGAAAGCCTAATTGTATTTTCTAGGGGTTTCTTTTTAAGCTGATGATGATGAGGGTGTTTTTTCTTTTATAATTTTTTATAATAACCATAGTACCTTGGCGACTTCAAGCATAAATTAAATTATTTTTTTAATTTGTCGAATTTTTTATAAATTCATTTTTTAATCTGCCGGAATTTTGAAAAAGTTGCTTATGATTTACACGTTTGACCTCCCTCAATAGTTAGAGGTCCCGGGACTTGGACCTGGTTACGGAAATAGTTCAAAGTGTTTAAAACATAAGTACCTTACAATAATATATTTTTATTTTCTTTTCTTGTCAAAATTTTCAAAATTAAAAAAACTCAAGCCAACGTCAAACCAAGAAATTAAAATTAAATTATTTGACATTCATGTGCTGAATCCACCAAGGTACTACGATTATTTGACGTAATGGTCTTCAACTAACAACAAGTAAGTAGACAAAACTAAGTTAGTAATAAAATTATATAAATAGATAAATGGTTGGGAAAGGGGAGGTGACAGTCAATTGGTTTTGGTTAATTTGCCAACCATCCCAATTCACATCCTTGCAATTTACAAGCCCCATCTTTTATTATTTGGAGATAAATTGTTCATGTTGTGAAACCTAGTATCAAGTTATCTCGCATGGGAGAGAGAGAGAATGTGAGATGTCTCCCCAAAAAAACATATTTTAAAGACAACCCAATTATTCCAATTTACGCTTCTCCATAAAACTTGAATTTCAATAACATTTGCACAACAATATAGCCAACTTGATCACGTGTATGCTTGAAAGTTTGTCCAATTTTTTTTTGTGTTAAAAAATAATTGAGGTTTTAAAAATAAATCATGGAATAGATGTATTTTGCATTCGAATTACCTAACCCATGTCACCTGATTTCATAATTTCATATGATTTCTTTGGAGTGTCCCCCCATAGGACAAAGCCAATATGTGATCACCAGCTTGTTTTCATTGGCAAGGAGTCCACATGCCCAACAAATGGGAGAAGGAAGATGGGTAGGGGAATAATGTTAAAAAATCACTCCTATTGGATCTTAGTCATAGGATGGCCCTCATAGAGCTTCTTCTTCCTCTGTATTTGCACATTGTTCATCCATGATTAGCTTCTTCCTTGGGTCAAGTTAAACTAGTTGTCATCTATATACCTAGTAGGTAGTAGCCAAACCAAGATGTAGCACATAGTGATAGGAACCCATTTTCCCAAAGCACAATAAGAGCATAATTTGGACAAGAAAAATTGCTCCATTTGAAGCCATATAAGTAAATCAAGGAGGTCCTCGAAGGGCACATGGGAGATAAGGTGGTACTAGTCAAGCCCTTTCAAAGGCACATGGGAGGTATGGGTCTTCAAGGTCCTTGGAAGCACATGGGATGTACAACAAAGTGACAAGTAGTTATTTGTCAGGTTTGCACACTCAATTGCAAGACAGTGTTGGTCAGCACTGGGCCCCAAAAAATATGCCTTGTAACTCACCAACTTGGTTTTTGCAATGGTGGCATCATTGTAATGCCATGTTGCAATTCACCACATTATGTATTCCCTAACTTAGGTCCTACACCCTAAACCCAACCTACTCCTTTTTCTTCTTCTTCTTCTTCATCATCTCCCACTTCTAGTAAGTTTTTTAAATCCTCCATATCTCATTTTTTAATATAGAACAATAATAAACTAACCCAATTTAGGACCCAAAAATCATAAGAACTATGACCTCAAGGTTTATATACTTAAACATTTCTATATATATATATATATTCATATTCACATACACACACACATGTATATAAAAGAAAGATATTCTCAAAAGTAGAAGACACATTATATTGCATATGCAAAAAAGAATGACTTTATTTAATGTTATAATTGAAATATTCATATGTTTTCAATAAAATATTATCAAGTATTTGAAATGGTGCAAACACACTAAATTGGGTCAATGTGCCACACCACGTTAAGAATTTTTTAACATAGTTATGAATGAATAAAGCCAACCATCCTAGACGTAATGGGTGATATTCATGTGTTAAACTATTGTAATCAATACAATTGCAACTTACAAACTAACTACGTAACCTTATTTCTCTCTTTGAAACATTCTCGGTACTTATTTGGTTGTTTGAATTAAGGACCTTGGTATTGGTAAACATTGAGGCTCAAAAGCCCATACATACGTCATTTATGCTCTTGTACATTGTGCTTTCAATTAAATCTTGTGGTTCCCAAATTATAAACTTCTTAGGCATTAGAATACCATATGTGAAAATAAGTCACATGCGTGAGGAAGAAGTCATAAGTCATAACAATTAAAGTCAATGTAAAGATCGAATTATACACAACACTGAGCAAACACCTAGCAAAAAAAAACATTACTTCAAAGTTTGTGGGCTTTTGATGTATTTTGTGTGTTTAGCAAAACTCTTGGTAAGATACAGCACATTGTGTGCTACAACCCTAACTTGGGCTTTGGGCTTAGGATTGATTTTTAAGAATGTTAATGAAATTTTTTTTCTTAAAATGAAGGCAAGATGAAAGCTTGATGAGGAATCAAATTGAGCACAAGTTCAAGGCATGGCAACCTATTTATCAAGGAAGGTTGTTTGTTTGTTTTGTTTGTTTGCCATGTTGAGATCTCCCAAGCTTGATGTTGCTTGTTACACTTTTGATATATTGGAAAGCTCTTGATGATTAGGGGTGCATTAAGGTGGTTTCCCAATGTTTAAACCTATGGTGTAAGAATTATTGAATATTGAATAATTTTGTCATTGAAAATTCAATTTCAATGGTGAGAATTTTGAGGAATTAGCACATGGGTGATTTTTTATAATCTTTCATAGGTTCCTTATTGATTTTTCATAATTCTTCATATGATCATACCTAGACAATTCCAACTACCTCATTTCCAAGCCTAATTACCCCACTTCCTTCCTAAGAACTGTCTCTTATGCTTATAATTATCTCACTACATTTTAATAACTATTTTAAACTATTTCACCTTTTCTTTTATCCACCAACATGGATATGAAAAGAAAAATTTACATGTTCCTTTTCATGTCCATGATATTTATATTATGTGAAATTAAATTTGACATTGACATAAATAATAATGAATTATTGATAATCATATGGGAACCTAATAAGAAGGAAAATTGTCATTGGTAATGTGTAGCAATGTGAAGTTCAAGTATAATACAAATGAATTGTTTTAGAAAAATTGGGGCGTGCCCTCAATATGGATGAAAGACATTCAATGAGTAGGATTTTATGAAGTGATTTCATAATTTGTAAACGCAAGGTAATGTGAGGAAATCCAAAGGTATTTGATTTTGACAAATGAAAATGAACTTGTGTGTTCAAGTTTTGAAATTTTGGCTTGGATCAAATTATTTTGAGCATGTATTCCAACTTCAGGAATCATTGAACCTTGAAGTGTGGAATTAAGTGTGATATGTCCATGTTCAAGAGCAAGCTTTCATATTTGTGATCATGTCATGATCGTGGTTGTTATGGATTGCATAAACAAAATGTGAACTATCAAAGGCACTTTCGATGGTTAGATCTAAACTCAAACAAAAAGGAATAAAAACATGTGAGATGACATCTCTTTTAAGATCATCTTCTACAACATAGAATAAACATCATTTATCAACTATAATGGGCAATAGGCTTTTCACTTGTTGCCTCCATTGTGCCTAGATAACACAAAATGAACACCATTCTTAACTTCTTTTGATGATGCAACTTCTCGCAGTTGTTGTGCACTACTAGATTGGTGGATTGGGTACAACAAATAAACACTTAAAAAAAACTAAGGTCTTGCCAAAAATACCTGACACAATCATACATTCTAACACTCAATTCCGTCATTCATTGTAGAGAAAAAAAATAGAATTATATATATTATTCAATATCAAATGTTCTTGAGGAGTTCATGATTTAGCAAAGTTGTACCATATTAAGTAGATTGGTTTTTACATACTAAAGGTTTTTTCTTATGAGGTATTGAACTTCTGGAACCAATAACATTCTTGATCCAAATTCAAAGCAAAGTGTTTTCCTCAAAAGATGTAGTCGAAATATATTCAATTGTCAATGATGTTGGATTGCATGGTGTGGCTGAGGGATGTTAGTTTTCGGATTGTCTCTTATGTTGAAGTAGTTGTTTTGCTTGTAGAGTAGTTCTAGGCTTAGATTTGAAAAAATGGGTTCATCTATAGTAATGTCATTTCAAGTGTTGTCTACTTAGCTTGCCATTAATTGGTGTTAACTAGTTTTTTGCCTTTGGTCCAATATTGGGAAAGGTTGGCAGTGACCCATTGGACCGAAGACCCAAGAGTTGATGACCCATAGTCAATCAGAAATAGCAATTCAGCTATTTCAAAGGGTTCTAGAATTGTGCCAATGTGAAGAAGTAAGCTTTTCCTATTGTGTGATTCTTATTAGACATAGAGCTAATCATGAGGTCACTTAGAATGTTCCACAACTACACCTAGAAGCAATGAAGTCAAGATTCAAAAGAATTTTTTTAGTCAATTACAATTCTTTGAATTGTTATATTACCATATATGAAGAGAATAACAATAGTTTCACATTTGCAACATTTTGTGAATTTATGTTTTTTTACTTGTAAGATCAAACCAATAACAAAATGGAAGTGATTACCTATGCAAACAATTGGGCCCTTTGATGCTAGACCAAATCCAACAATGCATATATATAATACATTCAACAACTAGGCTAAGTCTTCCCAATTGAAAAATGTATTATTGATACTTGAGTTGATCTTTAAGCATGATCACATTCACATTTGGAGAAAAAACATCTTTAACTAGCCATGTCAAAAATCTACCACTTGTTATGTTTTGTCTCAGCCGTAAATTATTGCATCAACTTGCACTTGCTCCACTTCCCATTCCAAGTATGCCAGAGGGCTTGCACAAGTTGTGGTGAATGTTTCCACAAAAACACCATCCAATTTTTCTATTTTCATGAGCAGTGCTTGTGAAATATTTGTAACTGCAAAATGAACCGATATGTATGTGAATTAAGTATTAACATCATCAGCATCATGTCATGTGCAACTCCTTATTTGTGACATGGATGTGATACCAAGTAAAGTTTGCCAGTGAGACATTTTGAGGAAGTTGAAGTCCTTGAAGTTTTGAATTCACAATGGAGTGGACAGCGAAAGAATTATAGCTTAATAATATCAATTTCAAACCAAAAACTCTTTCGCATGTGCTTCTGGTGATCTACATGAGCTGCAATTGCTAACAAAGTAAAAGAAGAGTTGTACCCACTGTCACAATTGTCAAGAAGTTGAAAACATTCTTTCCTGGAACTCTGTTTTCTGCTCAAGTCCAAAGCTCTCAATAGCTTACCCTGTTATTTTGCAACCATTTGGAGTCTCCTTTCCCAATCCTGCACACATTCTGAACCTCTTCTGATAATGTACAAGCATTCTCTTTTCAGTGAGAGGAACACATTGTTTTGTCAACCGTGATCTGATCTAATCCAAGTTGGTGACAAATTCTTCAAGACTCTGCACTCATGTTGTGTTGTGGTCTTTGTACCCATCAAGATATGGATTGTCTCTATGCCTCCAAGTTTGGAAATATTACAGACGGTTTAGTATGTGAGCGCGGCAATGGATGGGAGAATCAGTGCTTATGTACTATATTGCAAGTTCATGTTTCCCCAACAGACCTTGCTAGATAGATTTCAGCCAATTTAAATCTGCATGCTTCCTCTCCAACTTTAGATTTTCTATCATGCATATTATGGTGTGCCCAATGAGAGGCAGATGCTTGGTTTGTGAGAAGTTATTTCTTTGAAAGGCCCAGTCAGAGAAAATATGGTGTGAGGAGTGAGGATCATGCTGTTGACTGCAATTTTGCAATGGACAATGTCCAAGTGTAATAATTTATTTCTTGTACACCTTGAAAGCACTAACTAACAAGAGCTTTGAGGGAGAAAAACAAAGTTGGTGTGCTAATAATTTCAGTTACGCTGAAAAAAAATGGGATGAATTGAAAAGAGATGAAGTCATCAAAGGAGAGAACTAGAGAAATTGTTGGCGTTGTCTAGAACTTCCTCAGCACATGAGAGATCCATATTCCAGGCCTGATGAACACCAGAGAGCTTGTTGCACAATTGGAGCTAAGCAAACTAGCAACTAGAAAATGAAATGTCAAGCTCCAGTGCCAAGAAACTTAGAATTTTGTGTCTCCAGTTTAATGCAGAATACAAGGAAGCTGGAGGTCACAAGTCTACTGTTGTTGAATTTCTATTTGACAATCAAACCTGTGAAAGAATCAACTAGCACTGCAACAGCAGCAAGTACTGTAGCAACACTTAAGTAGCTCCAAGCCATTCCGGGATGTTGCAATGACATACCCAGCGTGCAGCTGCATGATGAGGTCTGCCTTGCTAGCAGCATTGGAAGTCTAGAAACAATGGGGGCCAATGTCAATCCTGGCTTAAACACTTCTTGAGAGCCGAAGTTTTTTTTCCTTGCAAGAACATACTTCTTGAGAGGTGAAATCTTTTTTCCTTGCAAGAATAGATTTCTGTCTTGAAGAAGGAATCCTCCTGCATCTTCAGAAGCTGGAGCACCCATTGATCAACCTTGGAGCATCATCCATGATTCTGCATCAGCTTTGGTTGCAGCAGAAAGGCTAATAGCTTCAAACAGTTAAGGAATGAAGAAAAAAGTGGGCTTGAATGATCCAACATCTTCTTCGACTTTCATAGACTCCCAAGCGAGTTCTTAGAGTACACTCTACCTAAAAGAAGCTTGTCTTCTTTTTAGGGTTTAGGGTTTAGGGAGCTTGTCTGTCTAGAGCTTGAATCCCCATGACTTCAGTTGCTCGAAGGAGCTTGTCTTCTTCTTAGGGTTTGGGGTTTAGTGAGCTTGTCAGTGTAGAGCTTGAAACCTCATGACTTCAGTTGCTGGAAGAAGCTTGTCTTCTTCTTAGGGCTTAGGGTTTAGTGAGCTTGTCAGTCTAGAGCTTGAATCCCCATGACTTCAGTTGCTAGAGGAAGCTTGTCTTCTTCTTAGGGCTTAGGGTTTAGTGAGCTTGTCATCTAGAGCTTGAATCCCCATGACTTCAGTTGCCAGAAGAAGCTTGTCTTCTTCTAAGGGCTTAGGGTTTAGTGAGCTTGTCATCTAGAGCTTGAATCCCCATGACTTCAGTTGCTAGAAGAAGCTTGTCTTCTTCTTAGGGCTTAGGGTTTAGTGAGCTTGTCATCTAGAGCTTGAAT
>Ga0116231_10014633_pt1 | contig 10461 bp, 9 predicted proteins | sample S1TSphgellanicum_2_FD_89695 | JGI IMG/M metagenome (GOLD analysis project Ga0116231, IMG submission 89695) | Host-associated microbial communities from peat moss isolated from Minnesota, USA - S1T2_Fd - Sphagnum magellanicum MG | ecosystem: Host-associated > Plants > Peat moss > Unclassified... | reverse complement strand
TCATAATCCGCCGGCGCCACCGCGCGGCGGCGCCACTGCGAAAAAAACTCCCGCGGCCGCTGGATCGGCCCGCTGACAATCTGCGGAAAAAACGCCGGATACAGGCAGAACAACACCGCATCCGCCTCCACCGCCGCCTCATCCCAATACACTTCCACCAGATAGGCGATCAGCTTGAAAGAGTAATATGAGAGACCAAGCGGAAACAGCACCCCATGAATCGCCCCGCCAAACTTGAAGCCCACTACCAGCGCCAACAGACCGCCGACGCCGCCCGCCAAAAACGATTTTTTGCGCCCCTCCTGCGCCGCCGCCGCCATTGCGCGGCCGGCGCCGAACACGGTCACGCTCGCCAGCACCAGCAACGCCAGATAGCCGAGACTCCAGCTCGCATAAAACGCATAGGAAAGCCCCAGCGCATAGACCGCGCGCCATCTGCCCGGCACCGCATAGAACACCGCGCCGGCCGCCGCCAGGCAAACAAAAAACGGCAACGAAACAAACCCCATGACGTCAGGCCGTCTTTCTACCGATCAGCCCGATAAAATCCCCCACATTCTTCATCGCCCGCACCTCCCGCGTCGTCAGCCGGATGTCAAAAGCCCGTTCCACCGCCAGGATGAGATTGATATGCGACAGCGAATCCCACGCCTCCACATCCGCGGCGGTCGTCTCCGCCGTCACCTCCAGCCCGTCATCGTCGAAGGTTTTGCGCATAATGCCCTTCAGCCGTGCGGCGATCTCTTCCTGCTGCATGAATTTTTCTCCGTTAGAAAATGACGCGGCTCTCCGCCATATGAACAACAGCCGGCGCGTAATCCGCCGGCGCCAGCGACCACGCCGTATCGCCGTTGCTCCACTCATAATCCTTCCGGAACCCGAAATTTTCGTAGAAACCCGCAACCATACCGTTCTTCGCCGTGCGCAAATACTTGCCCACCACGCGCTTCACGCCGCGCGCCGAAGCCAGCTTGAAAATCTCGTTCATCACGAATTGCTCAACCCCGCGCTTCAACACCCGGCAGCTCATCAGGTACGAGTCGATCTCGATTTCGGCGCCCGCGAACCGCAGAATCACCACCGAAATCAGCCCATAATCACCGAACTTGTCGCACAGCGTCACCGTCAGCGGCAGCACGTTCTCATCGCGCATCAGCGCCTCCACCGCCCCGGCCCCCAGGCGCTGGGTCGTCAGGTTGAACTGGTTGCTCCGCTGCATCAGCTGCACAATCCGCGGCACCTGAAACGGCGTGAACCGCTCCACCGCGATCTTCATGTCCAGCGACGCCAGATATTCCTCCAGATTGGCAAACTCATCCTTCGCCAGTTCGCGCAGCGCCTCCACCCGGTATTGCCCCGGCCGCTCCCGGTCCGCCTCGGCAAAAGACGCCGTCTCGAACAAACCCGCCGCACCAAGCGCGCGCACATACAGCGCCGGGTCCTCCGGCATCTCCGGCACCACCACCTCCGGCAAAAACCGCCTTACCAGGTCACGCTCGACCGGATTGTCGTCAATAAACGCGATCGCGTCGAACCCGATATTCAGCGCCGCCCGCAGTTTGCGAATGTTATCCGCCTTGTTCTCCCAGTTGGCGATAAAAACTGAAATATCCTCCTCCCGCAGCACCATATGCGGATGCTCCCGGAACGGCAGCAAGGCGTTGTCCCTGTCATTCTTGCTCACAACCGCCAGAATAATGCCGCGGTTTTTCAACTCCTTCAGAAAATGCTGGAACGCCACAAACGCCTCGCCCTCGTCAAACTCCCCCAGCGCGATCCCCGCCAGCCCGTCATCCCCGATCACCCCACCCCACAACGTGTTATCCAGATCCAGCGCCAGGCATTTGATCATCCTGCCCTCCGCCGCCAGCACCTGCCCCACCACCGCGCGCGCCAGATGCGGCAAATGGTCCAGCCGGCACGGCAGCTTCGCCAGGCTCCACAGCGCCTCATCCGCCCAGGCGGCGCGCCCAATCTCCGCGGCGATGTGGTCAACATCGCACAGCAGCACATGGTTTTCCGCGCGCGCCGCCTCCGCCAGCCCGGCGTTCACCCGCGCCGCGACGGCGCCAAGCGACTCCGCCACCTTGGCCTCAAAATGCCCGAAAACCCGTTCCGATGGCAGCACGAAATTGCCCTGGATAACAGTCGCGCCGGACGTCCGCAGCGCCGCCCACAACCGCGTGAACCGCACCACCATCCGCGCCGCGAACGCCGCACGATCCTCGGACCGGTAAAACTTCGCCTTCAGCTTTTCAGCCGCCGGGAGAATCGCCACATAACGCGGCGCGAACGCATACAAACCGGAGCCAGGGTCCAGAATCTCCGCCTCGATCGAGTCATAATCCGCCTCGTAAATCTCCAGCGCCACCCCCGCGCGCGCCGCCAACGCGCGCAGCAACGGCACCAGATGCGGCGTCGAAAATTCCGCCGTCACCGCCAGCCGCACGGCCACACCCGAAGCCGGAAGCCGCGCCTCCTCCACCAGCGCCAAATAGTCCAGACTCCGGTCCCCATGCGACGTGTTGTTCACCGCTCACCTCTCCAGCCGCCACGCTTTTAGGTTGAAGAAGTAAACTAACACTTAACGATCAGAACGGAATTTACGAAAGGAAAGGAAGGACTTCTTTTTTTGAAAAAAAAGAAGCAAAAAAACTTTTATTCCCCCCGGCCCTTGAGCGGCCAAACTGTGGCCACTCAACGGCCGTGGTTAATAGAAGTTTTTTGGTTACTTTTTTTCAAAAAAGTAACTTCTTTCTTCCCCTACCCCATCCCACCTCTCTCCCACTTATAAAGGAGTGAGCATGGCGCAGAAAATCTTGGCCGGGCAGCCGGCGCTGGTCACCGGCGCGAATTCCGGCATCGGCAAAGCCGTCGCGCTGGGCCTCGCAAAAGCCGGCGCCGACGTGGTGGTAAACTACGTCACCGGCCCGGAAGCCGCCGAGGAGGTCGCGCACCAGATCGAGGCGGAGGGCGGCCGCGCCATCGCCCTGCAGGCCGATGTCAGCAAGGAAGACGACGTGCAGGTGATGTTCGCCAAAGCCATCTCCCATTTCGGCACACTTCACATCGTCGTGAGCAATGCCGGCCTGCAGCGCGACGCGCCCTACGACAAAATGACGCTGGACCAATGGAACACCGTCATCGGCGTCAACCTCACCGGCCAGTTCCTCTGCACGCGCGAAGCCACACGCGAATTCAAAAAACGCGGCGTGGTAAAAGAAATTTCGGTGGCGGCCGGCAAGATCGTCTGCATGAGCTCGGTGCACCAGGAAATTCCCTGGGCCGGCCACGCAAATTACGCGGCCTCCAAGGGCGGGGTGATGCTGCTGATGAAATCCATGGCGCAGGAGCTGGCGCCGTTCCACATCCGTGTGAACAGCGTCGCACCCGGCGCCATCCGCACGCCCATCAACACCGCGGCGTGGAGCACGCCGGCGGCGTACGAAGACCTGATGAAACTGGTGCCCTATAAACGCATCGGCGAGCCGGACGACATCGCGCAAGCGGTCGCCTGGCTGGCATCGGACGCGGCGGATTACGTGGTGGGTGCAACGCTTTTCGTGGATGGCGGCATGACGCTCTACCCCGGCTTCGCGACCGGCGGCTAACAAACATGGCGCAGAAAATTGAGGACTACGCCGTCATCGGCAATTGCGAGACGATGGCGCTGGTGGGCCGCGACGGCTCCATCGACTGGGCATGCCTGCCCCGCTTTGACAGCCCGGCCTGCTTCGCCGCCCTGTTGGGCGATGACGGTCATGGCCACTGGCAAATCTGCCCGGCGGACAATGCCACGGCAAACCGGCGCTATCGCGACGGCACGATGATCCTGGAGACGATTTTCGAAACCGCCGACGCCGCGGTGATGGTGACGGACGCGATGACGCGGCGCGAGGGCGCGTGCGACTTTGTGCGCGTGGTGCGCGGCCTGCGCGGCACGATGACGATGCACATGGACCTGGTGGTGCGCTTTGACTACGGCGCATCGGTCCCCTGGGTTTCCCGCCTTGATGACGGGCGCATTCAATTCATCGCCGGCCCGGACCGGCTGTTATTCAACACCGCCGTGCCGGTCGCCAACCGCGACATGCGCAGCCAGGCGGAATTCGACGTCGCCGAAGGCGAGACCTACGACTTTGTCCTGGGCTGGTCCCCATCATTCCGCGCCCCACCACTGTCTCTGGACGCCGGCGCGGCGCTTGAACAGGAAGAGCGCGGCTGGCTGGACTGGAGCGGGCGGATCGCCGATGCGGGCGAATGGAACGCCATCGTCCGCCGCTCTCTGATCACGCTGAAGGGGCTTACGCATTTTGAAACCGGCGGCATCGTCGCCGCCGCCACCACCTCCCTGCCCGAGCAGATCGGCGGCCCGCGCAACTGGGACTACCGCTATTGCTGGCTGCGCGACGCAACCCTAACGCTCTACGCCCTCCTGGAATCCGGTTTCATCGATGAGGCGCAGGCCTGGCAGCAATGGCTGGTGCGCGCCATCGCCGGCAGCCCGGCGCAACTGCAGATCATGTACGGCATCGCGGGCGAGCGCCGGCTGGACGAATTCTCCGTTCCTTGGCTCCCCGGCTACGAAAATTCCGCACCCGTGCACATCGGCAATGCGGCCTCCGGCCAGGTGCAGCTGGACGTCTATGGCGAGGTGTTAGGCGCCCTGTATTACGGGCGCACCAAGGGGCTGCACCCGGATGCGACGGTGTGGGCATTGGAATGCGCGCTCATCGATCATTTGCTGGAAATTTGGGACCACCCTGATGACGGCATTTGGGAAGTGCGCGGCCCGCGCAGGCACTTCACGCATTCCAAAATCATGGCCTGGGTCGCGGTGGACCGCGCGATCCGCTCCGCCGAGGAATTTTCGCTGCAGGCACCGCTGTCGCAATGGCGCGAATGCCGGCGCCGGATTCACGACGATGTCTGCGAAAAAGGCTTCAACCAGCAACGCGGCGCGTTCGTGCAGTCCTACGGCGCGGAGAACCTGGACGCGAGCCTGCTGATGATCGCGCTGGTCGGCTTCCTGCCCGCCACCGATCCGCGCGTGCAGGGCACGATCCGGGCCATCGAGCAAGATCTGCTGCGCGACGGCCTGGTTCTTCGTTATGATACCGGATCGTCCGCCGACGGCCTGCCGGGCGGCGAAGGCGCCTTTCTCGCCTGCAGTTTCTGGCTCGCCGACAACTATGTGCTGCAAGGCCGCATGGCGGAGGCGCGCGCGCTGTTTGAAAGACTGGCCGCTCTCACCAACGACGTCGGCCTGCTATCCGAGGAATACGACCCGCACGCGCGCCGGCAGCTTGGCAATTTCCCGCAGGCGTTTTCGCACATCGCGCTCATCAACACCGCCTACCGGCTGGCCGGCGCCACCGGCACCGAAACCGCCGATGCCGCCTGATCATTTCGACATCATCGTCATCGGCACCGGCCCCGGCGGCGCCGCTTTGGCCCAGCGCCTCGCCCCCACCGGCAAAAAAATCTTGCTGCTGGAGCGTGGAGACTATCTAAAACGCGGCCGCGAAAACTGGGACGCGCAGACCGTGTTCGTGGACGCGGCCTACCAGGCCAAGGAAACCTGGCATGACAGCGCCGGCAATATTTTCCATCCCGGCCTGCACTATTATGTCGGCGGCAATTCCAAATTCTACGGCGCCGCCCTGCTGCGCCTGCGCGAGCGTGATTTTGAAAACATCGTCCACAGGGACGGCATGTCGCCCGAATGGCCGCTGAAATACGACGTGTTTGAGCCCTTCTACGCGCAGGCCGAAGCCCTGTTCCACGTCCACGGCCAGGCCGGCGAGGACCCCTGCGAACCGCGCCGCGCCAAAAACTTTCCCTACCCGCCGGTCTCGCACGAACCCGCCATCGCGCGGCTGAGCGCGCAACTTTCCGCGCACGGCCTGCATCCGTTCCATCTGCCGCTTGGCATTTTGCTGGACGAGGTGGATGGCAAGGTGACCCCGACGAGCACCTGCATCAGATGCGACGCATTCGATGGCTTTCCCTGTCTGTTGAACGGCAAGGCGGACGCGCAGGTCATCTGCATCGACCCGATGCTGGCGGCGCACCAAAACGTCACACTCCTCACCGGCGCCTATGTCAGCCGCCTGGAAACGGACGCCACCGGCCGCGCCGTCTCCCGCGTCGAGGTTTTGCGAGACGGCGTCACCGAATTTTTCTCGGCCGACATCATCGTCGCCGCATGCGGCGCGCTGTCCTCCGCCCTGCTGCTGCTGCGCTCCGCCAACGAGGCGCATCCGCACGGCCTCGCCAATGCGTCCGGCCAGGTCGGCCGCAACTACATGCGCCACAACCAATCCGTGCTGATGGCCATGATGCGGGAACGCAACGATACCATCTTCCAAAAAACCCTGGCGCTCAGCGACTATTATTTCAGCGCGCCGGATTATGACTACCCGCTCGGCCTCATCCAGATGTGCGCCACCACGCACGCCGCGCAGATCAAGGGCGAGGCGCTGCCCGAATGGCTGGAATGGCTCCCCAACACGCCGTTCGAAGCGATGGCGCGCCACACCATGGATTTCTGGCTCTCCAGCGAGGATTTGCCGCTGCCCGAAAACCGCATTTTTTACCAGGACGGCCGCGTCATGCTTGACGTGAGGCAAACCAACATGGAAGCCCACCGCCACCTACGCCGCAAGCTGGAACAGGCGCTAGAAAAAACCGGCGCGCATCCGAAACTTGTTGAGCGCCAGCTCTATCTCGGCAAGAACATCCCGGTCAGCGGCACCGCGCACCAGGCCGGCACGCTGCGATTCGGCGAAGATCCCGCCCATTCCGTGCTGGATTTAAACTGCAAGGCGCACGATCTGGACAATCTCTACGTCACAGATGCCAGCTTCTTCCCCTCCATCGGCGCGGTCAACCCGACCCTCACCATCATCGCCAACGCCCTGCGCGTCGCCGACCATATCAGCCGGCGCCTCGGCGCGTAGCCTTTAATCCTCCGGCTCCACATCCAGCAGCAGCGGATAGCCTTGTTTGCGCGCGGCTTCCGTCGCGCGCGCCGCCTTGGTTTCCGCCACATCCTTCACGAACACCGCGACCACGCAGATACCGCGGCGATGCGCGGTCATCATCACGCGGTAGGCCTGTTCCTCGCTCATGGAAAATTCCGCCTTCAGGATTTGCACCACGAATTCCCGCGGCGTGAAATCGTCATTGAACAGCAGCACTTTGTACAGCCGCGGCCGCTCCGTCTTCGGCAAGGTCTTGGTCTGCCCGCCGGCAATCAAGCCGCTCATAAACCGCCCCCGAAAAATTCTGACGCGATCATTTTAGACGCTGCAGAATCGACCTTCAAGGCGCCCTCCACCACCCCCGGCGACGGCAATCAACGGCACCCCCACCAAACCGCCCCCAACTAATAAAAGTTTTTGCGCGCTTTTTTCAAAAAGCGCTTCTTACTTCCTTACTTCCTCCCCCAACCCGCCGACCCTCAGCTTCCCGCCGCGCCGCCAAGCTGCGGTGCAGCGTATCCGCCTGCGCCCGCAGCACCGCCTTCAGCGCCGTCACGCTCACCCCTTCCCCGCCGCGCGTTGCCTCCGCCGCGGCCGGCGGCATTTTCTTCATCCCGGCCACAATCATCCCCGCCGTTTCGCCGCCGGCCAGAATAGGCTCATAGATCGTCAGATACGGCTCGCCCAGAATCTCCACCTCGCCGTGATAGGGCAGCCCGTCGCCCAGCACGCGCTCCAGCGCCCGTTGGGGCGCCAGCATGGCGCCCACGGCGCGGCTGTCTTCCGCGTTCGCCAGGTTGGCCGCCACGCAGTGCCCGCCCACAAACAGCGCCGCCACGCCGCCACATTGCCGTGCCGCCTCATCCACAATCGCGCAGCCGCCGGCCGGCGTATCGCCGAAATACAGTTCCTCGCCCACAAGCCGCGCGCGTCCCAGCGCCTGGAGTGTGGCGCGCAGCCGCTCGATCTCCTGCTCCAGCCCCGCTTGCGCCACCATCTCGGCATGGATGCGCTCCGCCTCCTCGATCGCGCCGCGCAATTCCCGCTGAAAACCCTGCACGCGCATGCGGGCCTTATGCGTCAGCATCAGCGCAGCCATCAACACCAGGATCAAGGCCGCCGCGATCAGATCGGTCATACTCAACATGTCTCCTGGCATGATGGCGCGTCAGCCGCGCCGGCTTCCGTTCAAACGGAAGTCGCATTGGCCGTTAATCTTGTTAACCGGCATTGGTTAACAAGGGGTTCACGGTTTCCCGCTTCACGCCGCCCGCGCATTTTTAGTCCCCGGTTAACTTCCTTTCGCTAAAGCAACATCATGCCGCCGGGCGCCCGTCCGGCCAAGCAGGTTTCGCGTCTTTCGGCTCAAATTCGAGCATTTCGGGGTGGTAAGTTGGTGGTATGTTAACAGTCCAGAGCGGGTCCTTGCCGTTCCTCAGCGCCATGGTCGCGTATATGGTCGCCGCACTCGGCTATCTCAGCCTCATCGCGGTGGTCGATAGCCTGCTCAAATCCATCGGCAGCGACACGCAGGGCCCGCGCTTCGTCATCCTCGCCGTGCTCGCCACCGGCGCGGTGCTGCAAATGGGCTTCATGGTGCTGTTCTCCATCAACCAGGCCGCCGGGCCGGGGCTGGATATCATCGCCTCCGCCTTCTTCCTCGCCGTGCCCGTCAGCTTCGCGCCGCTGCTGCAGCGCATCGAAGACGGCGCCATCGCCAGCCTGGCCAAACGAAAAACCGTGGTGGAAGCGGAGAAAAAACCCTCCCCCGCCTGGCACAGTTACGTCGCGCGCAACCCCATCCTGCCGGCCTCCCGCATCACCGTGCCGCTGCCGAATGATTTCGTGAAACTCAGCGTCATCGCGCAGCTCAGCCCCACCAACCTCACGCAAATCGGCGCCGCCGTGGCGGAAGCCAACAGCCTCATCTCCGAACTCACCGTGCTGCACCGCCAGCACGATATCCTGGAAGTCGCCGCCGAAGTCGGCATCGTGGATGAGGCGCATCTCACCCGCATCATCACCGCCCTGCGCGGCACCCCGGGCGTGCACCAGGTCGATCGCCTCAAGGACAAATAACTACCTCAAATGCTCGCGCAGCCGCGGCATCAATTCCACCAGGTTGCACGGCTTGTGCCTGGAATCCAGTTGAAACTTTAAAATATCGTCCCACCCGTCCTTCACCGCCCCGGTGCTGCCCGGCAGCGCAAAAAGATACGTCCCACGCGCCACCCCGCCGATGGCGCGCGACTGTATCGTGGACGTGCCGATCTTCTGGTAACTCAATATCCGAAACAATTCGCCGAACCCCTCGATCGTCTTCTCCAGCACGCGCGAAAACGCCTCCGGAGTCACATCCCGCCCCGTAATCCCCGTGCCGCCCGTGGTCACCACCACGTCAATCGCCGCGTCATCGATCCATTCATTCAATTGCTTTTCAATCAGCCCCGCATCGTCCCGCACAATCACCCGCGCCGCCAACTCGTGCCCCGCCTCAACAATCCGTTTCGCCAGCGCGTCGCCCGACGTGTCATTCGACGAATCGCGGGTGTCGGAGACCGTCATCACGGCGATCGAAACGGGAATAAAGCGCAAGGACTCATCAATCATGGAAAAGAAAGTAAGCGCTTCTTTTTTGAAAAAAAGAAGCAAAAAACTTTTACTAGCTGCGGGCGCTGGCCTCGGGAGTGCCTATAATCGCCACCTTCGGTGGCGATTATAGGCACTCCCGGTCCACACGCCCGCAGGAGCAAAATTTTTTGCGCGCTTTTTTTTAAAAAAGCGCTTCTTTCTTTTCCTTTACTTTTACTGCGCGTCCGCCAGCGCGGGTGCACCCCGCAACTGCGGAAAATTCCCCTGCGCCAAATCATCCAGGCTCGCGGGCCGCAGCCCAATTTCCTCGGCGTAGATCCAGCTATCGGTCAGCACATCGTGCACGAAGTGGCGTGTCTGGTCGTTCGGGATGGTTTCGATGAACAGCAGCGGGTCGCTATCGCTCTGCAGCGCGTTGTACCAGGCCGCCGCGGCGCCGGGGCCGGCGTTGTAGCTGGCCAGGATCGCCAGCAGGTTATTGTCGATACCCGGCTGCTGGCCCAGGTAGCGGATATAGGCCTGCCCCAGCGCCAGGCTGGTTTCCGGGTTGGAGACCGCACCTTCAATCCCCTGGTCGCGCGCGATGAACCGCGCGGTTTCCGGCATCAATTGCATCAGCCCCCGCGCCCCGCACATGGAAACGGCGCCGGCGTCGAACCCAGATTCCGTGCGCGCCAGCGCGAACAGCAAAGCCGGGTCGATGGTGAACCCGCCGGCCGGGTGCAGTGCCGGCAGCGGCAGCCTGGCGCCGGCGAATTCATTGCCCGTGCTGCCCAGCCCCTGCCCCGCGATCCCGATGGCGATATCCACCAGCCCCGCCCGCGCCGCCACCGCCATCACGGACCCGGCGAGCGCCGGATCAGCCTGCATATCCGGCCACAGC
>Ga0116231_10014632_pt1 | contig 10463 bp, 7 predicted proteins | sample S1TSphgellanicum_2_FD_89695 | JGI IMG/M metagenome (GOLD analysis project Ga0116231, IMG submission 89695) | Host-associated microbial communities from peat moss isolated from Minnesota, USA - S1T2_Fd - Sphagnum magellanicum MG | ecosystem: Host-associated > Plants > Peat moss > Unclassified... | reverse complement strand
TAGGGGTGGGGGGGGGGGGGGAGGAAGGGAGGGGGGGGGGGATCCGACCTCTTTTGGAGGAAATGGGAAAGGTTGGGGGAAATGGCACTTCCCGGGGAGGGGGCCCCAGGTTCCGGGGGAATTATTATGGACCCCTTTTTTTTCATTTTTTTTCTCCCCCCCCCCCCCTCCCTCCCTCCCCCCCCCCCCCCACCCCTACTCCACACCAGGTTTAGGCTTTTCTTTCCACATGAACCCTTGGGTACAAAGTACAAATTCTATCTCCTATTACCAAACCCAATTTATATATATATATATATTATAATAATAACCCAGACAAACATGAAAGCTCAGAGTCGGGTACGTTCATATCCGATTACCAATTGAAACCAAACCGATTGTATAATGAAAGCTCATTAAACATGAAGCTCAGAGTTGGGTCGGGTTGGGTCGGTCGGTGGTCAAATGCGACCACCACCTTTGGTTATGAGTTAGTGTCTGTTGAGCAAACACAATGGGGGAAATTATTTGAGTTGGGGGGGGGAGTGGTTAGTGGGAGGGGAGTCATCACCCATATCCCTCCAACTAAGTATCATGGCAAAACCTTGCGATCTTTTGAGTCATGGGGTGAAAGATTTTTCAGTAATTGCATTCCCTCTGTCAATTGTCAGCTAGTTTATAGCCGGAAAGAAAGAGTCCCGACTCCCTCCCTCTTGTTGTTCTCCTTCGGCTGCTTCCGGGTGTGGCACCAGGAAATCTCATCATCATCATCATTCCGCACATTTCAAAGGAAATCACTCATCCCACCACCCCAATGCCCATATGATACAAATTCGCCGAATTTTGGGGATGAAAACAAGCGAAACCCGAAAAAATAAAATAAAAATTATTATATTAAGCTTTCACTGGAGTTGGTATTTAACAACATTGTTTCTCTTTCAGAGTTTTCCTGTCAAAGCTTGACACCAGATGATGGCCTGGGCGAACCAACCAACCAACTAACTGCAGTATGGGCTTTCCCTGTGACGGATGGACAGACGGACGGACGGAAGGAAGGAAGAAGAGTATCTCTCGCATACACCACCGAAACTTCATCAGAAACTGATCCAACCGTACACTCTCTCATATTCGGCTGGGCCGGGGTGGTGGAGGGAGGGAGGGAGGGAGGGGGGTTATCTCTCTCGTTCAGAGCTCCAAAAAAAAGGGCAACTAAGTACAGAGAGATCGGAAATGACAGAGGCTGGATTTTTAGTCTCTGGGTTCATCTTAAATTGTTATGTAAGCATTATGGGCATATCCCTGCAAGAAAGAAAAAAAAAAAAAAAAAACATGATGACAGAACTGGCAGATGCACCAAGGGGAAAACCACTAACTAGTATTCCACTGTTCACATGACTGGAAAAGATAAAGGCATTTCTTGGTTGATAAGAGCCTTATTATTATTATTATTATTTGCTCCCCCCCTAGTTTTAGGGCAGACCTGATTAAAAAAAAGATTAAAGCCAATTGTTGGTTAATAAGAGCCAAGGTTTTTTTTTTAAATTTTAAATTATGCTTTTAAAATTTTGGTGCAAGAAGCAATTTTAAGGCTCAAACTAGAGTGGCTCCGACCACCCACTACTTACTTACACTTGAGTGTAAGAGATATGAGACCAAAAAAGTTCCCCATGTAGGTACCTACTTAGTTTGTTTCCACAATGGATTCTTTCCAGTGGATTTTTTTATAAAAATTAATTTAATTTTTTTACATTGGTGAATTTTTTTGCACCTTGGTTTTTTAAAAATGAAAATCTGGTGCAAATTGTACAAAGGGTTTTTTTTTTTTTTTGGATTATTTTTTTGGGGTGGCAAAGTCACCATTTCTATTGAATTTCAACCCCCCAAAACAACAAGAACATTTCCATGTCTTGATTGTCAAAGTTAGGTCAGAGTTTTGAGTTAAGACCCTCCTCACACCTGTAAACTTATGACTGGCCACCCATTAAGGAAGAAGAACACCCCACCCCACGCCCCCCCACCACTTCCCCCCCAACCCAAACATTTAGATAGGTAGGCAGTGCCCTACCCCACAAAAAGAACATCCCATCTATCTATCTATCTATCCATCTATCTATCCTTCTATTTGTGGGAAATCCATGATCGTTTGAGGGGTAAAAAAACACACAAGAAGACAAAAAAAGGAGGTTGGAATTCCTGACAAAATTTTCCTCACTAGCCTACTTACATACAAGAAGAACTCAAAAAACCTTTGAAGTTTACTTGTGACTTACTTCAGCTTCAAAAAAGAATCCATGCTCCTGACATCATGCTTGTCCAGACACTCCCCCATTCCCCCCATCTCCCTTGTTCATTAATTATGATGAAGTGGCTGCTGCATTTACTAGCGTTATGATGGGGGCAGATTCATTTATCTGGCAACTAAAAAACAAAAGGAGTCCTTTAATAATAACTGGACCTGGCTACTGCTGCTGCCATTTGCTGGTCAAAATATAACAGGACATAAATTCCAACCCCATAAAACCCTAAACCCTAAACCCCTCCCCCCTTTCATTAAATTCAAAGCTGGGGGGTGTGCCAAATCTTGAGGCTTCTTTAATTTCCTACCTAATGATGGGTAGTGTGCAAACGGAACAGGAGCAGGGACCAGCAAGCAGCCACTTCACCCTCCATCATGGCCCCTCATTAACTAGGGTACCCCATTTCAAACTAAGTGGGGGAGTGTCCAAATTTGGGGATCCTACTTAAGTGAACACCCCCCTTGGCCCAGGTAATGGTGGTCAGTTGTGAATTTTTTTTGACAGTACCTAATAGGTTTTAATGCCATGTTACATTTAATATGGTCAAATGATGAATCTGCTAAGTTATTGGGCCTTTCCCACCCTATGTAATGGATGAAATGTGTTTGGTCCAAAATGGATGAAATCTTGATCAGTGGTTTATTTTTAATGAATTTTTGTTTGTAGCCAAAGTGATGATATCTATAGGAAGATGTAAGGAAAGGTGGTGATCCTCCCTAGGAAAATTTAGCCAAATCTGGTAAGCCAGAAATAAAGTACAAATCTTTAATAGTCCTTCTGTATTTTTGGCTACACAATGAAGACGAAGTATATGAATCTGGCAACTTTTAACCTTTTCTTTTTCTCACTTCTCGAAACTGAATACCTCAAAAATCACTTTTTTTTTTTTGGCATTTTGAATTTCACTTTTTGGCGAAATTTCTCTGGTAAAAAAAAAACACTGAGACTCTGGGATTCATGAATTTTGTGTAGGGTTTTGTTGTGGTGGAAAAGGTTAGAGTGGGTGGTAACTTGCAATGATACAAAATCCCAATTAGGGTTTAAGATTATGGCAATATAACAGACATTTAGGGTTTGCAATTTTCTGTTGGTTGCGTGTTTATCTATCTACTACGTATGTGATAGCCATTGGGAGGACCTGGTTGAACGGTGGGTGGCCAGGAGCCCCATCAAACCAATGGGCATTATTGGGTGATGTAATTTGCACTTGGAAGATATTCCGCTAGGCCCAAAAATTAGGGTAGTAGACAAGCAGGCCTTCCCCAGTGTAAAGCACAAAAGATTTTTTTTATTCAAATTACGAAGGTGTACATGTAATCAACGGAAGGCTCCTTCCTTCAACTGACAAACAAATCTTCCTTATTGGAAGATGCAGAAACTTGGCATCAAATTCAACCTGCCAAAGCAAAAACATAATTATTTAAAAAAAAAACACAACCCTTATTTGCGGAGGTAAAAATTGTGGACGTGTCCATCAATGTTCCGTAACGCCATTGTCAAGAAATGATTCCGATGTCCAGATTTTGAAACTGGTAAGGACTATAAGGACCATCAGAACACGAAAGAGCAAGTATTATGTGGCCCTCGTGCCGTCCAAAACTCCCACCACAAATGTGGACTCGAGTTCAAAAGCACACACAACAACATTGGTACACGATACCTACCACTCCTCAACTGGTTGGTCACATTTTGTGAGAGTTTGTTTTTAGGGTACCCCTCCTTCTTTTGTAGCCTCGGGCGGGGCGGGGCGGGGTGGGCCATGCCATCTGGTCCATTACTTGGTTTCCTTGTAGACTATTGGAGACAAATATTGAATACTCATGGATGTCTCAAATGAACAACAAATTAGTTGATTATGGATGTATTTCATCCAATTTAGATGAGAGGCGCATACCAAATTAACACCAAATTCATGACAATAACCAAAATTTGTTGGTCTATGTTGATTTTGGAAACACTTATATTGACAAATGTAAATTTTTCTATAGTTTAAATATATAGTTTTTTCTATAGGTATCGGTCCATGTGATGACACCCCTAGTTTGCTCAAGATATGAACTGAGGAGTCTGCCTCCCCACTCCTCAACATAAGTAGGGTAGAAATGCTTATCACCAAACACTTAAAGAGATTGGAGCTTTCTAGCATCTTGGGTGTTCTTCTTCTGGTCTTGATATACAAAACAAAATTGTGCTCCATCTAGCAATGCACCTCTTGCCAGTTGAATCCTTCAATTTGGTAAAGAAACAAAAAAATTATGATTTTTCTAAATAAAAAACCTCTTTTCTTTGGATACAAATCTTATCGAACATTAAAACCATTGACGAACAAACACATGCACACCTATGGATGGGCAATGTGAACTTGACTCATGTCAAGTTCTCACTTATAACCAAACTGGATGAATGCTAAAAACATTCAATTTCTCATTCAAAATGGTTCCTCATACACCAATGGCTATGATCAAAAGTTGAAAAAATTGTTTTCAATCTACAATCTTAGGAATGCAATAGTTTACTAACCCTAACTGGAGGCATTGTCACTTTACAAGCTCAAGGGTTTGGAATGTGGTGTCTTCTTTTCACTTTCAACCTTTCCAAAGCTCTCTTTCTTCCAAGCTCTAGAGGGTTGTTTCAATTCTAAGCTTTGGAGAACTATCCAAAAACCTCTTCATGTCCCTCTTTGTGACCTCATTTTAGAAGCATTTTTGGGTGGTATTGTATTATAGCCTTGTGTCGTTTTGTAGGAGGAGCAACAACAATAGCACGTGGAGCAACAACAACAATGTGTGTGATGTTGCGTGCAAGAAGACACCAACGTGCATGTGTGCCGGAAAACACCAATGTTGTGCGGTGATCCTCCTTTGATCCTCCTTCATACGAAAATACACCAATGTGATGTTACACCAACGCGTGTGTGTGTGGGAAGACAATAGTGTGGGGTGGTGATCCTTCGAACGATGATCCTCCTTCGAGGTTTTATTTTGATAAACGATCCTCCTTTGAGCAGTGATCATGTGTGTGTGTGTGTTTACCCTATTTCATAACCTTTGTGTGTGTGTGTGCATGCACATGTGTTTTGCCCTGTTTCACAACCTATTTATGTGCGTATCCTGCCCTATTTCTAGCAAAACTTGAATGTGTGTGATGTGCCTTGCCCTATTTCCAACCTTGTTTCTAGCCTCGTGTGTCCTGCCCTGTTTCCAGCCTTCCCAAAACTTGTTGTGTGTTGCCTTGTTTCCAAAATTGTTGCCTCCTAATCCTCTTGCTGTTGTGATCCCTTCTTCCAAACACTTGCTATGATCGTCAAAAACTTAAAGATTGGTTGATGCATTCATGGCAATAAGCTCAGGCTTTTCATGTTCTCTTACAAGTGGTTGCTACTCTCTTGGTTGTTGCCTTCCTACCTAAGCTTTTTGTTCTCTTCATTGTTGTTGTTACATTCCTATAGGAAGTTCATGCTCTCCTAAAAGAGTTGGTTGCTGCATTCTTGTTGCAACACATCTCCTACCCAACATTCAAGCTTTTGCCTTTGCTTTAACGTCTTTTAACTCTTGTGTTGTATTGCCAAAATTCAAATTGTTAGAAAGAAGCACCTGGGTTAGCACATTAATTGTAATCTGTCTATGCAATCTATTTCCCGCTTCCTTCACATTTGCATGAGAACATGCATTATTAAATATTGTTCATTTTTGTTTGTCAACTTGCATTTGGATCCTCGTAATATTTTCATTTATTGTTATAATTGTTCACTGTGTGGTCCTGGTTTCCTTCCCCTGCCTTTTGATTACCCTTTCTTTGTCTACTACTTTTTTTTGCATAGCTTTTTTACGTGGAATGCCCAAGTATTGGTATGATGTAACAACAAGAGATTTGGAGTAGTCTAGTAATGGTTTTGTCTCTCTTGTTCTCCTTATAAGCAAGCTTAGTAACAATAACATGTTGGTAATAGGGAGCACTTGCAAAGTTCGGTCTATTGCATTTTGGACTTCAATTGGTTTAGCTGTTAGTTCTTGGGCAAAGTTGGCTTTAGCTTTTGGTTCTTGGGCAAGGTTGGCTTCAATTACTAGTTCTTGGATAGGGTTAACAAGGTAAACAACTTCAGTTTCCCTGTTAGTTTCATTTGACATGTGTATACCTGTTGTGGCATGTTCATATCTAAGTTTATGGACATAGTATCGTGTTGTTGACTACACATGATCATCTTGGGTAGATTAATTTTCATTTTGCAAAGTTGTAGCAATGTTGATTAATTCTATTGCAACTTTATCTTTATCCCATTGGTTGCGATCTACTGTTCTTTCTAATTGTCCATCTTCATCATTTGATATGTCCAACTCTGATTCTATTGTATACAATTCGCTGGGTTTGTTTCAATTATCCATTGCCCTAGGGTTTAAAGGCCATATCCTTGTGGTTTTGAACCCTACTTTGATGTTTTGCTTGAATAATGACTAATTGAATGTTCTATTCGCCCAACTTGCTACTGTAACCTTGTTTGGCTCTTTATGGTTGTTCTTAAACATGCTCTCATTTATTTCCTTTCTAAAAACAAACTTGAATGGCCTAAAGTAGCTAACATCCAAAGGTTGTAGACCATGGGAAGTGTGGGATGGAAAGGAAAACATATCTAGCTTTGCTTCATATGCTTGTTTGATTACTTTAAAGTAACATGTGATCCATGTCTGTTTAGAATTAGAAGGTGCCTATTTTATTGAAATAGACTTCTTGGTACTGATCAAATAAAGAAAGAAAGAAATTGCTCAAACAAATAACATGTCATCCATATTTTTTTTTGGATTGCCATACAAGATCCTGGCTTACATTGTTGAATGCAATATTTTTTAATCTTTTCACCTTTGAAAATGTAAAAGCCATGAAAGACATCTTCAATTACATTTATTACACAATTTACTGTCATCCATTCCCTTGACTTTGGTATTGTGTTGTAGACTTGTTGTGATCCCCTTCTTGCAAACACTCATGCACCAAATTGCCTACCAACTTGAATACAAATTTCATCACAATTCCATATGTGGTCTAGAAGATAATTGTGTTTGTTGTATAGTGATTGTAGATTTTCACAAAAAGAATTGTAGGCAGCTGGGGTTAGTCTTGTGCCTTGAAAACATCCAATCCTTCTACTAGGCGAATGGATATTTCAGGGTGCCTTTGTTTAAACCAGAACCACCATGAGTATCTAGGGATGCCATTCTTAAATGGTGTTGCATGGGTCTATGTTAATTTTGCCACTTTGAGTTTCAACTAATGTAAGGAGATTGATAGGTTGCATTTTTGCATGCCAAATACACATTCAATGACTACTACTTCGTCATTAGTTAATAAGATTCTAGGTGGGCCACGTTTTCTTGAGGTAGTTTTGCTGGTGAAATGGTTTGATAGGCTTGTCAAAGGTATGTTCCAATACGGACTTACCTTTTTCAAGGATGTACACCCTCTTTCAATTACATCCATGGCCTCTTCTAAGTCTTTAGTTCTCCAATTGCTTCTTGGACTAGTTAATTGCCTAATAACCTTTGCTGACTTCTATTGTGGTTGTGATTCAAGTTCAGGAAGCACGATTTTTTTTGTTAGGTGCTAGTTGATCCAACATGTTGATCTCCTCCTTTGTGGTACATTGAAGTTCATGGCTAGTTGGAACCCCTAGGACGAAGCCTCCACCAAACTAGAAGTTCTCGTGCATTACCAACAAGACGTATGTTTCCATTTTTCTTGAAATTAAATCATGAATACATAAACTTAGTTAGTTCAAGGTAAATAACTTGTGCATATTGTTATTTGTTTCCAGCATCTGAAATGAAACGGAACCAATTTTCAAAATCTTACCAAACCAAGTTTTCATCTCTGGTTTTTATGTAGGTAGTTGGAATGAATATTTGGCTACACAACTTTGCTACTGCCCACTGCTTGTGATTTTCCTTTCTCCTTTGAACCAAAGGATTTTTCACATATTTAACAACCCAATGATAATATATATGCTTGTTAAATTTTTCGATGTAAACTTTATCTATATATAAAAATATGGCCTCATCAGATGTAGTATTTTTTTTCTAAATCTGCAATTTCTTCTTTTGCTTTCACTAAATGAAACACAACTTTGTTGGCTTTAGTCTCCTTCTCTACTTTTACTTCTTGAATTGTTGTTTTGTTAGAACTAGTTTGCTCTCCATACAACAAAGACCTTAACCCTATAGCACTAGGAACTAGAAGCTCAAAAAAACTTTGTAATACTTGCTCAACACATTTTGGAATTTTGGACATGCTTTCTCTTGATAGTGAAAACCCAAAGTACACAATGCTAATATATTTAGATAATCTTTAAATATCATGTGTGCAACTTTTGATGAGAAAGTTTAACAAATTACAAGGGGTTGGGTATCCAAAGTAGGGGGTGGGCTTCTCTTGTCACACAATTAAAAAATCCTTACTCCATAATGAATTACACATATTTACAAGTTTGACCTAGATTAGTCCTTTCACCAAACACTTATTAATCCCAACACCCACAATAATCTAAAAATGTTTACACACCCTTCCCTATAATTAAGGTGCCCACATTTGTATATTGAACATTGTAAACCCCAATCTTGAACATAAGAGCACTTATTTCCAAACACTTACCAACCCATCTTTGTATCCCCATTGATTATGTGTGTTCATGGGGATGGACATGACAAAAGTCCTCACCCCCACAACCAACAACCCTAATTTATAAAAAATGTAATATTTGGTTAAAATCGAATGGGATCATGCCCATGACCAAACTTTTGTTCCCTATCCATGGACAATTAAATGGAAAGACCACACACTATTTTCCTTTTACCAATCATTTGGTGTTAGGGTAAAAGATGTACATACATATATGTGAATACTTTAATTTGTCATAGGGTTGGTAGTGCTCAAAATGTGTGTTTGGTAATAGGTGGGCATTTGGTGATACGCACTTCTACCCTAAAGGGGTTATAACTTATAACTTATGGCAAGTGTGGTGATAACCATGTGGTAAGAATGTACAGAAATAATTTCAAATCAGTGTGCAAAATTCACCTTGCGTGTAATTGGAACTCCTCTACTTTAACTAAGTGGAGAGGGCGTGGAGGCTATTGTGTAGCACGCCTAAATGGGAATGAATTAAAAAGGACCCAAAAAAAACCCAAAAAAAAGTGATTTTCAAGGTATTGAAAAACCCTACCAGACATAAATAATAATAATTTGTTTTTCCTACCAACAACTAACCTTCTAGTGGTAGGAAAAAACACCACTTTTTCCTAAACCCTAAACCCCTTTTTCCTACCTAGGTATTTAGAAAACACCATACTAACTAACTGGCTTGGATGTCATGACTAGGAGAAACCATCTTCTAGCTGCTGGCTTGTCATCCACTGCCATTGTGATTCATGGCAACTCATGGCATTTTTTTTTGGGCTTTTCAGCTGACTCACTGGGAGAGATGTGGAGGATGGAAATTATAATTAATGCAAAAAATGAATGAATGAATGAATGAATGCCACAAAAATAAAAAAGTTGTAAGAGAAAAAAAAAGAAAAAAGACGAGAAGTTATGACTACTAAACAAGCCATTTTTCTACAACTTACAAAAACAACTTCGTTTACAGCTTGACTGGTTCCAATAGAAATAGCCAGCTTTTGATAAAAGGGATGCAGGATGGGGCTCAAGAGCTTGGCTGGCTGGCTATTGTGGCAGTAATGCCAGGTCTACAATGTCTTTCAGGGAAATACGGCAAGTGGGTAAGGCAGGCATGGGTTATATATATATAGGCCACCCACTTGGACAAATAATGAGCCTCCAACAAGCCAGCCAAACACTTCAACAACAAAATATGGTTTTTCCTATTGCAGTAGACTGTGGCTCAAGACACATGTGTGAGGTAAACTTTGTGGTTTCATTCATGTCGACGCCAAAAAAAAAAGAAGAAGATTTGATGTCTACTCTAGTTTGACATTGTTGTATTATGTGCCACAAATGAACTATTGGGTCCCCCATTGTTGGCTTTGCCTCCACCCTTTAAGCTCTCCCCAATGCTTATTATGTATGCCAAATGGTGTGTGGTACCTCACTTTTGGGGGGGGGGGGGGGATTTTTTTTGGGCGTTTTTTTTTTTTTTTCTTTCGGGGTGTATTGGTTTTGATTTTGTAGCTTATTGTCCTC
>Ga0116231_10014631_pt1 | contig 10463 bp, 11 predicted proteins | sample S1TSphgellanicum_2_FD_89695 | JGI IMG/M metagenome (GOLD analysis project Ga0116231, IMG submission 89695) | Host-associated microbial communities from peat moss isolated from Minnesota, USA - S1T2_Fd - Sphagnum magellanicum MG | ecosystem: Host-associated > Plants > Peat moss > Unclassified... | reverse complement strand
GCAGGCGCACGTTCCAGCGTTGCCGATGCGCTTCGGATGGATGGCCGTGCTGGCTGTCGTGCTGCTGCTGAGCCTGGCGGCGGGCGGCGTCAGCCTTTGGCGCCGGACGGATTTCAGTTAGTTTGCCGGGAACCGCCGATGCGATTGACAGCGATTTCCTGCGTGGATATGCTCCAGACAGATTGTGGCCTTTGCGCCCAAAGGAGTTCCCCATGGCAACGCTTTTGTCTCCCATTGAAAACCAGCCGCTTAGCGCCGACATGGAAGAGTGGGATGAGTTTCTGAAGGGACGCTACCAGGAAGGCAAGAGCGAAGACGAGTTTCGCGTGTACGACGCGGCGGCCAATCCCGGCGTGGCGGAGTTTTACCGGCTGAATCACGAAAATCAGACCTTCGATTACGTGTTGGGCAAGGAAAAGCAGTATTTTGGGCTGGATAAGGGCGAGAAGACGATCTGGGAAGCGGCTGAGTTTCTCAATACGCTGGTGGACGACAGCGATCCGGATACCGATCTGACGCAGATCGAGCACTTGTTGCAGACTTCCGAGGCGATTCGCGCCGATGGGCATCCGCGCTGGTTTGTGCTTACGGGCTTTGTGCACGATCTGGGCAAGGTGCTGTGCCTTTGGGGCGAGCCGCAGTGGGGCGTGGTGGGCGATACGTTTCCCGTGGGCTGCGCCTTTTCCAAAGACATTGTCTTTCCTGAATATTTCGCGAAGAATCCGGACTTGCACCATCCGGTCTATTCGACCGTGAACGGCATTTACGAACCGGGCTGCGGATTGGACAAGGTGCATATGTCCTTTGGGCACGATGGGTATATCTATGAGGTGATGAAGAACTATCTCCCTCAGGAAGCGCTGTACATGCTGCGATATCATTCGTTCTATCCAGCGCACAAACATGGAGCGTATGCCCACCTGATGAACGATCAGGATCGGGAGATGTTCCAGTGGGTCAATGAGTTCAACAAGTACGACCTGTATTCGAAGGGCCACGCCAAGCCGAACCTGAAAGAGCTGAAGCCTTACTACGACGATCTGTTTGCGGAGTTTTTCCCGGCGACGATTGCCTGGTGACGCTGCAGGCAGCCTGAAGGGTAAGCGCGAATGACTGAGGCTTCGAATGAGCCTGTCCTGGACTACGGTGCTGCATACTACGACCCGCCGCGTGTGAAATGGTGGGTGCTCTTTATTGTTTTCACAGTTGCAGGCGTGTTCGTTTCAGCGCTGGCCAGCGAGAACTACCGTGGATTTGCAACTGGGCTCCTGTTCGACGCATGGGGAGTGTATTTTTGCATTTGGCTTCGCAGAATTGAGCCTAGATCGAAGAGTCTCACGTGGTATCTGTCCTCAATGGCAACTGGGCTCCTTTCGTTTCTTCTCAGCGTGACAGTCGGCCACGCCGGCGGCTTTGAGACTGTGATCGATTCTCTAGGCTTCGCGGATCTCGTGCTTGGCATTATTGCCATCTTCGTCATTCGGGCGGAACTCGTGCGGCACTACAATTATCAGGAAGGTTTCGGTCTGGTTTTGGGACCAGTCATGACCCTTTTCTTTTCGTTTGTTTATTTCCAATACCACTTATTCGACATCGCGGAGCAACGGAACAAAGAGCGGACTTCTCTGACTGTCTAAGGCGAGACAGTTCACCCCTTGACTCCCCCCGCCGGCGTCTGGTCTACTTCGTAAACGATATGAAAACATCGTACATTCCCGCGATTCGAATGATTCGACCCAACTCCATTTCGGGCGCGCGCGGGAGACGACGCCTGACATAACCTCCGAAGCAGATTCGGCAAGCAACACAAACCACCTCCCGCAAGAGCGGCTGGTGGTTTTCCTACGTTAGGAGCCTTTCTTGGAATCCGTGACACTTTCGAGCATTGAAGCGGCCCGCGAACGCATTGCCGGCACCATTCATCTTTCGCCGTGCCAGCTTTCGCATCATCTTTCCGAACGCATCGGGCTGCCGATCTTCTTGAAGCTCGAGAACCTGCAGCGCACCGGCTCCTTCAAAGAGCGTGGCGCGTTGAACAAGCTGCTGATGCTGACCGACGAGCAGCGCAAGCGCGGGGTGATTGCCGCCTCGGCCGGGAATCATGCGCAGGGGGTGGCGTTTCACGCGACCAAGCTCGGCATCCGGTCGCAGATCGTGATGCCGCAGGCGACGCCGCTGGTCAAGGTGGTGTCGACGCGCGGCTTCGGAGCGGAAGTCATTCTGCACGGAGCCAATTACGACGAAGCCTGCGAAGAGGCGCTGATCCGCTGCGAATTGCAGGGTCTCACGTTCATCCATCCCTTCGACGATCCAGTGGTCATTGCCGGCCAGGGTACGATTGGCCTGGAACTGCTGGAGCAGATTCCCGATCTCGAAGCGGTGGTGGTTCCCATCGGCGGCGGCGGCCTGATCGGCGGCATCGCCTGCGCTCTCAAGGAGCACAATCCCAAGATTCGCGTCATTGGCGTAGAGCCGGAGAAGCTGCCGTCTATGCTCCGCGCCCGCGAAGCCGGTACGCCCATCACCCTCTCGCCGCAGGCGACCATCGCCGACGGCATCGCGGTGCGCCGCGCAGGAGACGTGACGCTGCCGCTGGTCTCCCGCTACGTGGACGAGATTGTCACCGTGGACGACGAGGAGATCGCCAGCGCCATCCTGATGCTGCTGGAGCAGGAGAAGACGCTGGCCGAGGGCGCGGGCGCGGCAGCCTTGGCAGCGCTCTTGCAGGAAAAGACCAGCTTGCGCCATCAGCGGACGGCCGTGCTGGTCTGCGGCGGCAATATCGATGTGACGCTGCTGGCCAAGATCATCGCCCGCGGTTTGGTCAAGGACGGGCGTCTACTGCGCATTCGCGTGTATCTGCTGGACCGGCCCGGCGCGCTGTTGCAGCTGACCGAGGTTCTGGCGCGGGAGCGAGCCAACATCGTCGAAACCGTTCACAATCGTGCGTATTATGGGGTGAGCCTGGGCGAAACCGTAATCGATGTGACGCTCGAAACGCGCGGCGCCACGCACATTACAGCCATCAGCCATGCGCTGGGCGAAGCTGGCTTTCGCTTCGAACGCATCCTCTAAAGGACACCGTGTACACACCCGCATTCGATCGAGTTGAGGACCGCGCCGTGCTGCCGGAAGCGATGCGCGCCTGGTCTTTTGCGGTGCTCCATGGGCCGGACGCGCATGGCTCCCCATTCGCCACCCATCTGCCGCAAGTCATTTTGGATGAAGGCGAATTTGGTGTGATCGAAGGCCACTTCGCCCTGGCGCTCTGTCAATCCCGTGGCTCAGGCAATACATGGAAGACCACCCCTCAACACCCGGGAGAGACCTGCCTGCCCTGGCCTGCGCTCCGTTTCCCACCCGAAGGAACGTTTGCGCCGGACAAGAGTTTTCTCCCAGCGGCGGCCTTGAGCCGTGGCTCTAGGATTTCCGCTCCAACCTTTGTTATACTTCGTAAGTTGCCCCTCAAGCGGAGGTGGCGAAATTGGCAGACGCACAAGCTTGAGGTGCTTGCGCCGCAAGGCATAGGGGTTCAAGTCCCCTCCTCCGCACCAAAGATTCCCCATCCTGGGCTTCAGCGGTTCGTTTGACCCGAGAAGTACCGTGGATGCGGCAAAGAAAGCAGTGACTCGATGCACATTTTGCTCTATTTCGTGATTGTCGTCCACGTCATCGTCTGTTTCTTCCTGATCGGCGTGGTTCTGCTGCAGCAGGGCAAGAGCGCCGATCTGGCCGGTACCTTTGGCGGCCAGGGTTCGCAGACTGCTTTCGGTCCGCGCGCGGCGGCCAACCTGCTGACTAAAATGACCGGTTACGCGGCGGCGCTCTTCATGCTGACCTCGTTCTTCCTGACGGTGCTCTACATCCGCTCCTCAGGTTCGAGCAACTCGGTCTTCTCCGGGATGAAGACCACGGCTCCGGTTTCCGCTCCCGCGAAGCCAGGGAAGTAGGCCTTCAGGCCCCGAGTCGGGTGGGAAGCGAATCCTTCGCCTCACTCAGGATGACAATTTCTCAGATGTTGCGAGAGAGGCAGGCCATGCGGTCTGCCTTTTTCTCTACAGGAAATCTGGAAAGCCGGCCTTACAATCGCGGTATGTCAGAGTCCAAGCCCATTATCGAAGCCTTTCCTGTCGGTCCGCTGCACTGCAATTGCACGATTCTCGGCGATCCGGAAACGCATGAGGCCATCGTGATCGATCCAGGCGAAGAGATTGCGCGTATCCATCGCCGGTTGACAGAACTGGGGCTGAAGCTGACACAAATCCTCATTACGCACGCCCACATCGACCACATCGGCGGTGCGCTCAAGCTGAAGCGGCTGACCGGCGCGCCCATCCTGCTCAACGAAAACGACTTGCCTCTACTGAAGATGATGGACGAACAGGCGGGTTGGCTGGGCGTGGAAACGCCGGAAACGGCCCCACCGGATGCCAGCCTGGCGGACGGACTGAAAGTCGGCCTGGAGAGCTATCCCGCGCAGGTGCTGCACACGCCGGGACACACCCAGGGCAGCGTCTGCCTGTATTTTCAGCCGCTTCAGTTGCTGGTGGCTGGGGATACCCTATTCGCCGGCAGCATTGGCCGCACCGATCTGCCCGGCGGCGACGGCAAGCTAATCATCGACTCGATTCACAGCCGGCTGTTGGTGCTGCCGGAAGAGACCGCGGTCCTTCCCGGCCACGGGCCGATCACCACCATCGGCGAGGAAAAGCGCCGGAACCCATTTCTGCGGTAGCGGCGTACCTCGCTCAAAAAGCGAACCCTTCCCTTCCTCCCGAATGACAAATACGTCTGCTTGTTAGATTCCGCGCAGAAGCGAGGCAATCAACAACGCCATCAGGAATCCGAAGACGACCACCGCGCGCCGGAACAGCTTGCGGGTGCGAAAGGAGGGGCGTGGTGCGAGTGCTGGAGCGTACGGGAAAGCGGGCAAGCTGTTCTCCTCAAAGAGCCCCGGCCAATCGCAGTTTCGCGTTGGCCGGTCCTGGTATTTGAGAACGTTAGTACCCACAGCATAGGTTACGCCATAGCTATTTCGTTGCAGCCGCCTCACCCTAAGGAACTAAGGCCTTCATTTTTGCCGTTGCCGCATCGATGGCGGCAGCTTCGTTCAGGAGCACCTTGCCCACGCTGACTGTCGACGTATCCGCGATCGCCCATTTTCTCTGCTCGATAGCTTCGCGCACAGCCGGCAAAGTCTTCACGCCATAACCGGTGTACGCCCCAGGAGCGTAGAGCTGATGCTTGAAGTAGCTGCGATCGGGCAGGCCGGCGGGGTTGAAGTAGGCCCGCTCGGTCTTCATCAGAAGCTGATTGACGTCATCGATGCCGGCAGCGTCGAGATCCGCGCCACCGTTCGCTTCCGCAGCCTGAACCACTTCCTGGTAGGCTTTGGCGCTTGCCGTGAGCGCGGCTGCGCCGTTTTCAAGCGGGGCGAAGTTCAGGAATGGCGGAGTTCCCTCGCGTTTCGGGGCGGCGATGGGGTTTTCCGGGTCGCTGGTGGCGTCGAAGAGGCCTTCGTCGATCTCCTTGTTCTTTTCCGCGATCTCGTCCTGCTCGGTCTTGAGCAGCTTCTTGACCTCGTCGACATAGGTTTCCACCGTGTCGGCGGTGTTGGCGAAGTTGTAGGGCAGCAACTCGGCGTCGGCCATGCGCATCACCGCGGAGCCGGCCGTCTGCGCAAGAGCGCGGCCGTAGACAAATTTCGTGTCGGAGAAGTGCGAGTACCAGTAGAAATCGTCGTAGATGGAGTGGTACTCGCTGCCGCTGCCTTCCCCGCCAAAGCCGATGTCGAGCGCCGGAATGCCAGCAAAGTCCAGAAACGAGACGTAGTCCGAACCGTCGCCCAAGGCGCCGATACGCAGATCGGCCCGGCTGCGCGCTTCGGCGCGTTCTGAGCCCTGGCTCATGGCCTCGACCGCCAGACGAGTACGCTGCTGCGCGGTAATGCCCTTCTCCGGGTCCTTGATGTCCGCGGCGACACCGTTGATGAAGTGCTCCAGGCCGTGCGATCCCTCCATAAACAGGTAACCGCGGCCGTTGGAGTCGCTGTTCAGGTACATGACCGCCTTCTTCTGCAGTTCCTCGACGTGGGTTTCGACCCATTCCGTCGATCCAAGCAAACCCGGTTCCTCGCCGTCCCAAACGCAATAGACAATCGTCCGGCGCGGCTTCCAGCCCTGCTTGCGCAGCTCACCCAGCGATCGCGCCTCCTCCAGCTCGGCGGAGGCGCCCGAGATTGGGTCTTCCGCGCCGTTGACCCAGGCATCGTGATGATTGCCGCGGATCACCCACTCATCCGGCTCAACGCTGCCGGGAATCTTGGCGATGACATCGTAGAGTGTCTTGGTGTCCCAGTTGGAGAACATCTTCATGTGAACCTTCGCTTCACCCGGCCCGATGTGATACGTAATCGGCAGCCCGCCGCGCCAGTTGGCTGGAGCGACTTTGCCGGTAATGGCTGAAAGCAGCGGCGTGGCGTCGGCGTAAGAGATCGGGATCACCGGAATCTTGGTGATAATCGGCGTGTCCTTGAGGTCCAGGCGCTTGGCGTCTTTGGTTGCGCCGACGCCGGGCGTGAGTGGATCTCCGGGGAATGCGGTATCGTTCACACCGCCGCGCTGCACGCCATCCTTGGGCCGGCCGGGCCCCTTGGGGTACGAATCGGCGACGCCGTAGCCGTCCTGCGCCGGGTCGGAGTAGATGATGCAGCCCAGCGCGCCGTGTTCCGCGGCGACCTTGGGCTTGATGCCGCGCCAGGCCGCCCCGTAGCGAGCAATCACAATGGCGCCTTTGACGCTGATGCCCAGCCGGTCGAGTTCCTCGTAGTTCTCGCGCGTGCCGTAGTTCACGTACACCAGCGGCCCGGTTACATCCCCGTCGCCGGAGTAGGCGTTATAAGTCGGCAACTGCTCCGCGGTCTGATTCGAGGTCGGATCTTCAGCAACCACCGGCTCTTTCAGGCTGGCGGTAAACTTCGTCGGCCCGACCAGTTCGACCAACCGCTCCTTCGGCGTGGGAAAGAGCACGTAGAAGTTCTCGATCTCGGCATCCCAGCCCCATTCTTTGAATTTGCTCAGCATCCACTCGGCATTGTCTTTGTCGTAGGGCGAGCCAACGTTGTGCGGGCGCGCCGAGAGCCGGCGCATGTTTTCGCGCACGTTGTCCGGCACCGGCATGGCGCGGAATTTTTCCTCCCAGCTCTGCTCGGCGTCAGAGGCGGTGCGGGAGTAGCCGTCCAGCAATTTGGGACTATCGGCCTTCTGCTGGGCAAGCGCAACTGGCGGAGGGTAAATCAACGTGGGCAATAAGGCGATGGCAAGCAGACGGGAAGAATTGGTTGGGTTCATTGCGTCTCCAAAATATGCAGGGATTGGATTCCGGGAAAATCGCGCCGGCGATTGCTGGGCCGTTGAGGGTTTGTAGGTTCCTCGTCAGTATAGTGGCCCGGCGCGGCCAATGCATTCCCACTGCGCTTGCCTTTTCTATTCCTGCGATTTTTTTGTGAAACGGTTTCACCCGTCGCCGCACTACTTTCCGGGCGATTGCGATGCACACAAATCTCACAACCCGGCGGCATGAGCGACTTACTCGCTGGATCGTACGATGCTTCTATGCCGCAAGCCTGGGATTGGCAATGCCCATGGCAGTTTTTACCTGCAATGGGCTGCTAGGACTACTCGTGCACGCCATCGCACTCTCCGGAATGGCTTCACTGCTGGGCGGGATGCCGCAGGACAAAACCTCCGGCAAGCATCCCCTTCAGGACAAGGCGATATGAACGCAGGCGAGACGGACGAGCAACGGAAGAAGGATTGGAATGGCAAGCAAACCAGTCTCAACCAGATGTATTGCGGCGACGCACAAGTGAGCGTGCGAGGGCCGGTAAGCGATTCTCTCTACCAATTTTCGCGTCAGCAGCCGGTACAGGCGGTAGACGCACGCGATGCTGTTTCCATGCTGAAAACCCGATTGTTCAGGCGGATCAAATGACCCCCATGCCCCAGCAAGACTCTTCGTTCAAACGAGCCGGAATGCTCCGGCGCTGCACCCAGGCCGCGTTTGCCGGCCGCGACGCCAATCCGGCGCAACCTGCGTCAATGCTATACTTGCGGCCTGTCAGGTTCGCGGAGCCGCTCTTGCAATTCTTCACCTTCGATGCCACGTACGTGGATAGTTTGTGCGCCGGTGATCGCTCGACCCAGGAGCATTTTGTCGGCTACTTCAGCGCGCTGATCCAGATGAAATTGCGCTCGCGCTTGCAGTCTCCTCAGGCGGCCGAAGACGTGCGCCAGGAGACGTTCGCGCGTGTGCTGAAAGCATTGCGCGTTCCCGGAACGCTGCGCCAGCCGGAGCGGCTGGGCGCGTTTGTGAATACGGTTTGCAATCATGTGCTCTTTGAGCATTACCGCGCCTCCGGGCGCAGCGATTCGCTGGATGACGAGGGCCAGCCGGAGCTGCCCGCCGTCGGCGCCAGCGCGCTGGACATTGCCGCGCAAAAGCAGATGAAGATCAAAGTCCAGGAGATTCTGCTGGAGATGCCGCCGCGCGACCGGGCGCTGCTGCAGGCCGTCTTTCTGGATGAGCGCGACCGCGATGAGGTCTGCCGCGAATTTGGCGTGGATCGCGAGTATTTGCGCGTACTGCTGCACCGGGCCAAGCGAGAGTTCAAGGTGGAGTACCTGAAACGGATCGGCAATCATGCGTAGCGGCGCGATTGACGAAAATGAAACGATCGAAGCCGGAGCGACACCACATAAGGGAAAGGCATTGCGGGAGACTGGAATGGAGCAGATGGGACAAATGGGACAGATGACCCATAGCGATGCGGTAAACCAGATGGCAGCAGAGCGCTATCTGCTCGGCGAGTTGTCGGAGGAGCTGCGCGATGCGTTTGAGGAGCACATGTTCGACTGCCCGGAGTGCGCTTTCGACATTCGCGCCGGCGTGGAGCTGATCGACGAGGCGAAACTGCAACTGCCGGGGCTGACGGCCGCTGCGCCGGAACCCTCGCCGCAGGCTGAGATTGCGGCACCGGAGCGGCCTGCGCTGAAGAAGCGCTCCTGGTTTGCCTGGTGGGGTTCGCTGTTGGCTACGCCGGCCTTTGCCGGGCCGATGTTTGCCACGCTGCTGGTGGTGATTGGCTATCAGAACCTGGTGACCTACCCGGCGCTGCGGTCGGAAGCGACGGAGCCAAGGCTGCTGCCCGCCGTGGCGCTGCATGGCGGCACGCGCGGCACCGCGCCAGTGGTGGTCGCGGACCGGAAAGACGGAGTGCTGTTGCAGATCGACCTGCCGGGCGATGCCGGGCAGGCGGTTTATACCGCGTTCACTGTTGACTTATACAGTCCGCAGGGTAAACTTGCGTGGACTCACAACTTCTCCCCCGCAGCGGGCGCAGAAGATGGAGGGACGCTTTCCGTGGCGATTCCCGGTGCGGGTCTAGAGACGGGCGCGTACGCGCTGGCCGTCTCCGGTATCGGCGCCTCGGGCGAGCGCAAAGAACTTCAGCGGAATCAATTCCAGATTCAAATCCACCCATAGCTCCACTTGAAAGAGACCAAGGCCAATGCCGGAACCGATTGAACGCACGCACAGTTACCACGCCGAGGCGCATGCCATCCATGGCGAACTGACCCATCCGCTGGTGAGCCGGATTTTGCCGCAGGCTTTCGTGAAACTCTCCGAAACCGGCGGCTATTTGAGCGAGCGCTCGACGGCCTACCGGCTCGAATCGATTGTGAAATACGACCACGCCTACACGCAGGTCTCGGGTCACAAGGAGATCAAGCCCGGCCACGGCTGGAATACGCTGGTCACTTCCGTGGTCGAAGGGCTGAACGTGCTGGAAGTGGTGACCGCGGACCGCGTGGTCTCGCAGATCGCGACGGAACATCCTCTCGAAGGCTATACGCCCGCAATCTCGTTCCTGGGCACGCGCTTCGACAACCTGCGCATCTGCGGGCACAAGGTGGACGTGGACCTGGACCTGAATCTCTTCGGCGAGCGTCTGGAAGACGACTCACCTTATACGAAGAGTCCCGGCTTCATTGACCGAGTATCGAAACAGCATGCGCACATCCGCGAGCAGCAGAATGGCCTTGGAGGCAAGCTCGCTTCGTTGCTGGAGCGATACAATCGTGTTCCAGAGAGCTTTGAGTCGAGCTCCGGCGATGAGGAAGTGGTGGATTGCTCGTTGGCAGACCAGATCGCGCACCAATCCGGGGACCGATTCCCTGGCCGGCACTTCGGCCATGTGATCCACATTCCTCACTTCGGGACAGTCTACCTGGCGACGTTGAAGATCACCCACAGCGATCCCAAGCCGGAGACGCACGTCTTCCGCAAGACTCTGATCGAGCTGACCATGATCGATATTCAGATGGGCTGCGCGACGACGGGAAGCTCGGCGGTGGGTGGGGTGACCACCAACGGCCGTACAAAGCCTTAGCCATCGCGCTTGG
>Ga0116231_10014630_pt1 | contig 10464 bp, 11 predicted proteins | sample S1TSphgellanicum_2_FD_89695 | JGI IMG/M metagenome (GOLD analysis project Ga0116231, IMG submission 89695) | Host-associated microbial communities from peat moss isolated from Minnesota, USA - S1T2_Fd - Sphagnum magellanicum MG | ecosystem: Host-associated > Plants > Peat moss > Unclassified... | reverse complement strand
GCCCAGCCCAGTGCCAGCGCGAGAAACAAGGTATTGCGCGCCGGCACGTAGGTGATCGGGATGCCGGCCGCGAGCGCCTCGGGTACCGCGAGCGCAGGATCGGTGAGCGCCGAGCCGCCGATGCCTCCTAAGTCGACGGACATGAGCCGGTGTTCGACGGCACCCAGCGCTGCGGCGATCCTCTTGGCCGCATCGAGTTCTGCATAGTGCCGTTGGCCGTAGTGCACACTCAGCGCATGACAGCGGTAGCCGCTCGCGGCGGCGAGCGCCAGCACCGTGGCCGAATCGAGTCCGCCGGAGAGCAGCACGATCGCGGGGCGATCGCTCACTTGCCCGGCACGTCGCCCCACAGGATCTTGTGAAGCTGCAACTGAAAGCGGACGGAGAGCCGGTCCGCGAGGATCCATTCGGCCAGATCGGTCGGCGACAGCTCGCCGAAGCTCGGTGAGAACAACACCTGGCAGCGTTCGAGCAAGGCATGTGTGCGCAGAAATTCCTTGCTCCACTCGTAGTCGCCGCGGGAGCGCATCACGAACTTGAGTTGATCGCGATCGCATAGCAGCGCGAAATTCTCGACTCGATTGCGGGCCGACTCGCCCGAACCCGGAGTCTTGACGTCGACGACGCGTGCGACGCGCGGATCGACGCCGGCAATATCGAGCGCACCGCTGGTCTCGAGCGATACGCGATAACCGGCATCGCAAAGCCGGGCCAGTAGCGGCAGACAGTCGGGTTGGGCCAGCGGCTCGCCGCCGGTCACGCACACATGCGCCGCTGCGTACGCCGCCACCCGCTCGAGGATCAGTTCGAGGCTCATCCACTCGCCGGCATGAAAGGCATATTCGGTATCGCAATAGCCGCAGCGCAGCGGGCAGCCGGTGAGCCGCACGAAGACCGTGGGAAAGCCGACGGCATCGGCCTCGCCTTGCAGAGAATGGAAGATCTCATTGATGCGCAGCCGGGCGAGCTTGCGCGTCGCCGGCCGCTCGAGTCTCTCGACCGTCGCGTTCATTGCTTGTCGGCCTGGATTTTGTCGAGGCGCTGCTTGGCAAGATTGCCGGCGGGCGTATCCGGGAAGCGCGTGAGGACATCCGTCAGCACTTGCGTGGCGAGATCGACTTGCTTGAGTTCATAATCGCAATAGCCGATCTTGAGGAGCGCGTCGGGAAGCTTGCGCGACTGCGGATAGCGATCGATCACAGCCTGAAACGCCGCGAGTGCAGAGGTAAAGTTGCGGTTCACGTAGTACGCCTCACCGAGCCAGTATTGCGCGTTGTCGGCGAGGCTGCTATCCGGAAAGGTCGCAAGGAATTGCTGAAAGGCGGCCGTTGCCTGGTCGTACTTGCTGTCCTTGAGGAGGTCGAAGGCAGCCTGGTAGTTGGCCTTGTCCGTTCCGCCTGGCACCGGCAAGCCGCTGGATCCGGCCACGGCCCCGCCCGCCTCGCCCGAAGGGGCTGCGGCCGATCCGGCAGAAGCCGCGGTCCCCGCCGAGCTAGCGGCACCCGCGGCCGCCCCGCCACCGGTGGATTCCTGCGCGGCCGCCGCCGCCGACGCTGCCGCCGCCGACGCGACGCCGCGCGCCTCGAGGACCTTGAGGCGCCGATCGAGATCGGCGTACAGATCCCGCTCCTGTTTGCGTGTGGTGGCGAGGTTGTTGTTGAGCAGATCCACGTCGTTGTGGAGGGCACGCACGTCGCTGCGAGCCGCCTCGAGTTGATTGGCGAGATCGAGGAGGCTCTGGTTCGCGAGCACGCGCTCGATGCGGCTCAAGCGCGTATCGAGATCGTTGAGCTTGATCTGCACCGGATCCTTGTCGGGCGGCGTCGCGGCACATCCAGCCAGAATCACGGCCGAACAGAGCATCCATGCCCGGATGACGCGCGCGGTCACGGCAGGTAGACCAACTCGACGCGGCGGTTTTGCGACCAGGCCGCCTCATCATCGCCTTCAACCGCGGGGCGTTCCGCGCCAAAGCTCACCGTCGTCAATTGGCTCTCGGGTACGCCCTGCAACATCAGCGCGCGGCGCACCGCTTGCGCCCGCCGTTCGCCGAGTCCGATGTTGTACTCACGCGTGCCGCGTTCATCGGTGTTGCCCTCGAGGCGCAGTTTCAGATTCGGATGCGCGATCAGGTTCTTTGCGAATGTCGTGATGATGTCGGCGTACTCCGGCTTGATTTCCGCCTGGTCAAAATCGAAGTAAATGACGCGGCCGGCGAGCGGCCCGTTCGCACCGGGTCCACCATTAGCGCCCGTGTCGCTGCCATAAGGGGATACGCTCGTCGAAGGCCCGCTACCGGCGCCGCTGGTCGCGCTGCTCGCAGGAACCTGACTGCCAGTCGAGGCGGGTTCGGCGACCGTCGGCTTTTTCGGACAACCGGCCAACAGGGCGGCGCCGCAAACCAACAGGCCGATCGCTAGTAATCGCTTCATGAGTCTTTAGTCTCCACACGTGAGAATCCAATGAACGCAAGCCTACCGGCGAACGTTCGCCTTAGAAAGGCCCCCAAGCGGGCTCCTGCACTTCGCCTTCCTGTGACACCAGCCGCTGCTGGACGTGGCCGTCGTTGCTGACCATCGCCAACACGCCCCGCCCGTTGTCACGGCTTGCATAAATGATGACGGCGCCATTCGGCGCAAAGCTCGGCGACACATCGAAGCGGCCCTTGGTCAGCACCTGGACCTCGTTGCGGCCGTTCAAATCCATGCTCGCGATCCGGTAGGCACCATCCTCTTGGGTGACGAAGACCATTTGCGTCTCATCCGGCGAGATCCGCGCACGAGCATTGTAGGCGCCTTGGAACGTGAGACGACGCGGACGGCTGCCGGGGCTCAAAGCGATCTTGTAGATTTGCGGACCGCCCGCGCGATCGGACGTGAAGTAGAGACTCTGGCCGTCCTTGGACCACTGCGGTTCGGTATCGATGCCGGGATCGTCGGTGATGCGGGTCAAGGCCTGCGTCGCCAAGTCGAGCACGTATACGTCGAGATTGCCGTCGCGCGTCGAGAGCGTGAGCGCGAGCTTCTTCCCATCGGGCGAGAACGCCGGCGCCTGATTGACGCCGGCCCGTGCCGAGACCCGCCGACGCTCGCCGGTCTTGAGCGTCTGGATATACACCGACGGCAGCCGTTCCTCGAACGAGACATAGGCGAGACTCTCGCCGTCCGGCGACCATGCCGGCGACATCAGCGGTTCATGCGATTCCATGATCACGCGCGGATTCGCGCCGTCGGCATCGGCCACGATCAAGCGGTAGGTCTTGTTCGGCAGATGCCCAAGCACGGAGATATAGGCGATACGCGTCGCGAACGCTCCGCGTACACCGATGATCTTCTCGAAGATCATGTCCGCGACTTGATGGCTCGCGAGCCGCAGGCCGGCGCGGTTCGCGCTGATCTGGTAGCCGAGGAGTCGTTGTCGCGTCAACACGTTGTAGAGTTCGAAAACGATGTTGAAGCGGTCCGACCCCTCCGCGGTGAGCTGGCCGACGACGATATAGTCGTTGTTCAGACGCCGCCAATCGTCGAACGAGATCGCGCTGCCGAGATGCGGCTGCTCGATCATGTCCTTGCGACTCATGGGTGCAAAGCGGCCGCTGCGTCCGAGATCGTCGCTGACCAGTTGCGCCACATCGAAGCTGGCGGCCGCCTCCTCCGGCGTCGAGAACGGCACGATCGCGATCGGCGTCGACTCGGATTGGCCGCTCGTAATCTGCACGACGAATTCGGCGCGCGCCGCGGCGCCGAGCGTCAGCAGACCGAGTAACAACAATGCACGAAAGGGTTTAATCATTGGGCGTGAACTCGATGACGAAGACTCGGTGGAACAGGCTCGGATCCGGCGGGTCCGGCAATGGGGACGCACGATATACCGCATTTTCGATCGATTGGCGAACGGCCGCGTCGCCATTGCACTGCAAGACCCGGGCATTCGTGACCTCGCCACCCGGCACCTGAGTCACTTCGACGGTGCAGTCGATGCCTGAGCGTGCCGATGCCGGCTTGATCCAGGCGTGGGTGATCCGACTCTGCAGCCGGGCCTTGTATTGATCGCCGAGCGGGCCGGACTCGATCTCGGTCGCATGTTCCTCATCGGCCAGTTGCTTTTGTAGTTCCGCCACGCGCGCCGCGCGCGCCTTGTCCTCGGCGGCTTTCTTGGCGTCGGCGACCCGCTTGGCTTCGGCGGCTTGCGCCTCGGCCGCCGCCTTTGCATCCGCCGCCGCCTTCGCCTCCGCTGCCCGTTTCGCCTCGGCGGCCCTCGCAGCGTCGGCCGCCTTGACCGCCTGCGCAGCGCGCGCCGCATCGGCCGCCTCCTTCGCGGCGGCGGCCTGTCTGGCATCCTCGGCCTGCTTGGCTTGCTCGGCCTGCAGCAATTCGGCGGCATGCGCCTGCGCGGCTGCGTCAGCAGCAGCCTTGGCCTGCTCGGCCGCTGCAGCCTGCGCCTGGGCGGCGGCAGCGGCGGCCGCCTTGGCCCGAGCCGCGGCTTCGACCTGCTCCGCCGCTTCGCTGAGCGCGTCCTCTTGGCTGCGTTGAGCGGCGCGCAGCACGCCGATGTTGACCACGGTCGCGCTCACCGGAAAAGCCTGTTCGTTCGCAGCGGACCGCGTGAGGGAGAAGTGTGCGGCGAATATCAGCGCCGCGACGAACAGTCCGTGCAGCAACACGGAAAAAACGACCGAGGAGCCATTTTCGCGGAAAAACCCGCTCATTCACGGCGCTCCCGCGCCCGCTCCGTCGGCCGGGCGCGGCGCCGTGGGTTTGCTCTTCTCGGGGTCGGTGAGAAATCCGATCTTGCTCGCACCGGCTTTCTGTAGCACGACCATGGCCCGGACGACCTCGCCATAGGGCACGTTCGTGTCAGCACGGACCAGGATCGGCGTCAACGGGTCGCGGTGCAGGACCGCGGTCGTCCGGCTCGCAACCGTCGCCTCACCCACCGGCTCGTCGCTCTTGGCGCCTCCGCCGATGTCGATGTAGAGGCGGCCGCGCGCATCGACGGTGAGGATCAGCGGCTCGTGCTTGTTGAGAAACGTCGGGTCGAGCGGACGGGCCCCGGCCGTCGGCAGATCGACTTTGACGCCCTCCTTGAGCAGCGGCGCCGTGATCATGAAGATGATCAGCAGCACGAGCATCACGTCGATGTACGGCACGACGTTGATCTCGCCCATGAGTTTGCGGCGACGCGCCCGGGCGGCCATCTTGCTCAGCCTTGCGCGCCGCGAGCCGGCCCGTAGCGCTGCAGGATCGTCGCGAACTCTTCCATAAAGGTATCGAAGCGCAGTTCGAGACGGCTTACCTGGTCGGCATACCGATTGTACGCAACGACTGCCGGAATGGCGGCGAACAGGCCCATCGCCGTGGCGACCAGGGCCTCCGAGATCCCAGGTGCGACGGCGGCGAGGGTTGCCTGTTGCGCATTACCGAGATTGTGGAAAGCACTCATGATACCCCAGACGGTCCCGAACAAGCCGACATAGGGACTCGTCGAGCCGACGGTCGCGAGCAGCGCGAGGTTCTTCTCCAGCCGGTCGAGTTCGCGTAGCTGCGCGACGCGCATCGCCCGTTGCGCGCCCTCGAGCAAGAGATCGGACGGCGTCGAGAGCTGGCGCAAACGGCTGAACTCGCCGAAGCCCGACTCGAAGATGCTCTGCAGCCCCGTACCGGCGCGCCCCTTGGTTTCGATGCTGCGGTAGAGAGCGCCGAGATCGCCGCCGGACCAGAAGGCGGTCTCGAACTTCCCAGCCTGCTTGCGGGACTTGGCGATGATGCGGCCCTTGGCGAATATCACGGCCCATGAGGTGATCGAGGCCAGCGCCAACACGAGCAGTACCGCCTGTACGACGGGACTCGCATCGAGCACCAGATCCACGATCGAAAACTCATTACCCATGCCGCCACTCCGTGAACAAATCCTTCGGGATGGCGCGCGGCTTCAGGCTGTCGGCATCGAGACATGCCACGCGCGTACCGGCATCGATCAGCTGCACATCCGCGCGCCATATCGTCTGCTTGAATTCGATTGTCGCACCGCCCAGCCGTTGTAGTTCAGCCGTGACGGTAATTTCATCATCGAGCACCGCGGGCAGCAAAAAATCCACCGCGACGTTCGCGACGGCAAACTGCAGGCGTCGCTCCAGACGCAGCTGCCGTTGATTGACCCCCAGCTCGCGTAGCCACTCGGTACGGCAACGTTCCATGAATTTCAGGTAATTCGCGTAATACACCACTCCACCGGCATCGGTGTCTTCCCAATAAACTCTTTGGACGATTTGGAACTTTTTAGTCATTTATATTCAAACACTTATGGCCGCTGGAATCTCTGCAATAACCGTCGGGCAGATTTGGATGTCGCTCGGCCGCGGTCGCCGGCCACGCGTTCACACCGGTTACCTCGTCAGGATCCACCCGGTTCCCTGAAAAGCGGCAGATTCGGGTCCCGTTCCCCGGCCATGTCCCGGGACGGCGGCGCGAGACCAAAGTGCAGATAGGCATGGCGCGTTGCCACCCGGCCGCGGGCGGTACGCATCAAAAAGCCTTGCTGGATGAGGAACGGCTCGATCACGTCTTCGATCGTGCCACGCTCCTCGCTCATCGCCGCCGCGAGACTGTCGACACCGACGGGACCCCCCTCGAATTTCTCGATGACGGTGAGCAAGAGCTTGCGGTCGAGCATGTCGAATCCCTGCGGGTCGACCTCGAGCATGTCGAGCGCCGCCATGGCCACGGCCGCGCTGATCACGCCGCCCGCTTTCACCTCGGCATAGTCACGCACCCGGCGCAGCAACCGGTTGGCAATGCGCGGCGTGCCGCGCGAACGTTCGGCGATTCGCTCCGCGCCGTCGGGCTGCAGCTGCAGCTTGAGGATGGAGGCGCTACGAATCACGATCTTGCGCAGCTCCTCGGTCGAATAGAATTCGAGGCGCTGGACGATGCCGAAGCGGTCGCGCAACGGCGAGGTCAAGAGGCCCGCGCGCGTGGTCGCACCGACCAGTGTGAAGGCGGGCAGATCGAGTTTGATCGAGCGTGCCCCGGGCCCCTCGCCGATCATCAGGTCGAGCTGAAAGTCCTCCATGGCCGGATAGAGCACTTCCTCGACGACCGGACTCAAGCGGTGGATCTCGTCCACGAACAAGACGTCGCGCGGCTCGAGGTTGGTCAGCAATGCCGCCAGATCGCCCGGCCGTTCGAGCACGGGACCGGAGGTCTGGCGCAGGTTGACCTGCAGCTCGTTCGCGATGATGTTCGCGAGCGTGGTCTTGCCGAGCCCCGGCGGACCGAAGATGAGCACGTGATCGAGCGCCTCGCCGCGATTGCGCGCGGCGGTGATGAAGATCTCCATCTGCGTCTTGACGTTCGGCTGCCCGACATAGTCGATGAGCGTCTTCGGCCGCACGGCCCGGTCGACGACCTCATCGTCCCGTCCGCTCTTCGCGGTGATGATCCGATCCTGTTCGATGCTCATCGCTCATCCCTTCCCGGCTGCTTGCAGCGCGCGTCGTATCAGGTCCGTGGTCGTTGCGCCCGGCTCCTCGGCGAGCCGCAGCAGGCGCGTGACCTCGGGCGGCTTGTAGCCCAAGGCGACCAAGGCCGCGAAAGCCTCGCTCTGTGCGGATGCCGGCGCCGCGAACGCGGACCCAAGCTCGCCACCCTGCGCCGGCATGCTGAGTTTCTTGACGCTGTCACGCATCTCGATGATCACTCGTTCGGCGGTCTTGCGGCCGATGCCGGGGATCCGCGTGAGCATGGCGACATCCTCGGCTTCGATGGTACGCAGGAAATCCTCGACGCTCGCGCCCGAGAGGATGCCGAGCGCGAGCTTCGGCCCGACGCCCGAGACCTTCAACAAGCCGCGGAACAACCGCCGTTCGCCCTCCGAGCCGAAACCGAACAGCACGTGTGCATCCTCGCGCACCACGAGATGCGTATGCAGCGACACCGGCTCGCCGACAGCCGGCAGACCGTAGAACGTCGACATCGGCGCCTCGACTTCATAGCCGACGCCGCCGACATCGACGAGCAGCGTCGGCGGGTTCTTGACGGCGAGGCGGCCCCGCAGAAATCCGATCATCCACGCCCCGCGGCGAGCTGCAAGGACGCGCGCACGCGACCGCGCAGCGCGTGGCACACGGCCGCGGCCAACGCATCGGCCGCATCGGCCGCCACGGCACTTTCGAGCTTGAGCAGACTGCGCATCATGAGCTGCACCTGGGCCTTCTCCGCGTTACCGGACCCGACCACGGCCAGTTTGATCTCGCGCGGCGCATACTCGAAAACCTGGGCCTGTGAACCGGCGGTGCCGCAAATGGCCGCGCCGCGCGCCTGGCCCAGCTTCAGGGCGCTGTCGGCATTGCGATTCATGAATACGCGCTCGATCGCAATTTCCTCAGGTCCATATTCGGCCACGATCGTCTGCACGCAGCGGAAAATTTCGCAAAGACGCGCTGCGAAATCCACTCCGGTCGTACGGATCACGCCGCTCGCGACGTAGCACAAGCGAGGCCCCACCGCGTCCAGCACACCGTATCCCGTGCGCTGCGACCCTGGATCGATACCGAGCACCCGCACTCTGTGAATCGCCATCCCGCGTATGATACCGGCAATGGTCTTTTAAACCCACCCACAGCGGCGAGCGAAAACCCTCGTGGAAACCACTGCAAGCAACCGCATCGAGGCCCGCGCGACGGTCTTGACGGCGCTCGCCGGCATCCGCGAACTTCGCGTTCCGCCCGAGTCGGAAGGCGTGCGCCGTGCCGCCTTGGAGGTGGCGGAAATCGTGCGCCAACTCGACGCCGATGACGATGTCGTGATCGCGGCGCTGTTGCGCCCCCTGCTGGATGCCGGCCTGCTGGCCCGGGAATCTGCGGAGCGGCATTACGGGGCGGCACCGGCGCGGCTCGCGCGCGAGCTGAATCAATGGGGTCAGTTCGGTCTGCCGCCGGACTGGACACCCGAACGCGGCCTCGAAGGTTCACAAGCCGAGGCGCTGCGCAAGATGCTGCTCGCGGTCGTCGGCGACGTACGGCTCGTGGTCGTGCGGCTCGCCGAGCAGCTGCAACGCATGCGCGGCGCGAAGGCGCTCGCCGAGCCGATGCAGCGCAAGCTCGCGGTCGAAACGCGCGAAGTGTTCGCACCGCTTGCGAACCGGCTCGGTGTCTGGCAAGTCAAGTGGGAACTGGAGGATCTGGCTTTTCGCTACCTGCAGCCGCTCGACTACAAGCGCATCGCCACGGCATTGAAGACCCGCCGCTCGGAGCGCGAACGCTACATCGAGGAGTTGAAAAGCGAGCTGGAAGCAGCACTGCAGAGCTCAGGCATCACGGCCCGGATCGACGGCCGGCCGAAACACATCTTCAGCATCTGGCGCAAGATGCAGGCCAAGCAACTCGCATTCGAGCAGCTCATGGACATCCGCGCGGCGCGCGTGCTCGTCGCTACGGTGGCCGAGTGCTACGCGGCGCTCGGCATCGTGCACTCCTTGTGGCAGTTCATCCCGGGCGAATTCGACGACTACATTGCCACCCCGAAGGACAATCTCTACCGCTCGATACACACCGCCGTGATCGGCCCGGGCGGCGAACCGGTGGAGATCCAGATCCGCACGCACGAAATGCACGCCAACGCCGAACGCGGCGTCGCCGCGCATTGGCGCTACAAGGAAGGCGGTCGCGGCGATCAAGCCTACGAGCGCAAGATCAATCAATTGCGCAGTCTGCTCGCGCCCGCCGAGGGCGGCGAGACCGAACGCGATTTTCTTGATCGCATCCGCGTCGACCTCTTCCAAGACCGCGTCTACGTGCTCTCGCCGCGCGGCGAAATCGTCGATGTACCCGTGGGCGGTACGCCGCTGGACTTCGCCTACCAGGTGCACACCGACTTGGGCCACCGCACCCGCGGCGCCAAGGTCAATGGCCGGATCGTACCGCTCGACCATCAGCTCAAGAACAGCGATATGGTCGAGATCATCGCCGGCAAGACGCTGCAGCCGTCGCGCGACTGGCTCAGCCCCCAATCGGGCTACCTGGCGAGTCCGCGTCATCGCAACAAAGTGCGCGCCTGGTTTCGCAAGGAGAACGCGACCGAGAACAAGGCGGAGGGACGCGCCCTGTTCGAGCGCGAGCTGCAGCGTCTCGGCGTCGGCACGGTGCCGATCCCGGAATTGCTCGCCGAGTTGAAACTGCCGACGACCGAGGCGCTGCACGAAGCCCTCGGACTCGGTGAGCTCAGTGCGGCCCAAGTCGCAGGCGCGATTCAGCGTCTATTGCATGCCCGCGAGGCCCCGAAGGAACTCCCGCAAAGAACGCGCGCGACGATCGAACGCGAGCCCGAAGTCGAAGTTCAGGGCATCGGGGATCTACTTTCGACCTACGCGCGCTGCTGCAAGCCCGTGCCGCCCGAAGCCATCGTCGGCTACATCACGGTGGGACGTGGCGTCAGCATTCATGCTCAGTCCTGCAAGAATCTCGCG
>Ga0116231_10014629_pt1 | contig 10464 bp, 5 predicted proteins | sample S1TSphgellanicum_2_FD_89695 | JGI IMG/M metagenome (GOLD analysis project Ga0116231, IMG submission 89695) | Host-associated microbial communities from peat moss isolated from Minnesota, USA - S1T2_Fd - Sphagnum magellanicum MG | ecosystem: Host-associated > Plants > Peat moss > Unclassified... | reverse complement strand
GGGGGGGGGGGGGGGGTGCAGGGCGGCGGGAAGAGGGGGTGGTACCAAAAATTAACTATCTAGTTGTCTCTAGGGATTCCTGCAAAGAAAAAAAAAGAAAACCAAATGCTTACACTTAATAAAGTTATCTGTAAAGTCACCCTCTTTTTGACCCCATATCCCTTTTGATTTCACCCCTTATCCTCTCTTTCAGTGGTATCCACAAAGTAAGGAAATTTTATTAAATCTCTATATGAAATGCTGATTTAATGCACAATGTTCAAGAGTTGTACAGGTAGGAGCAGTGAAAATATATCTGCAATAGTGAAAGCGCTCAGGAAAAAGGGGATGAAACTCAGTTTACCACCAAAATTGGTGGAAAAACTAGTTTGGGTTCCAGTTATTCGTTTTGTAAAATTTCATTCCCAGTTACACGTTTGATGCCTTATTATGCCAAAACTGGCCGTTCTCGCCCACTAATCCCCTGACTTTAAAGATAACTCTAATATTTTATGAAAATATGCAAGGGAGGAAATAAGTTTTAGCATGCAAGAGCGCAGGGTCTGGACTCTGGACATCTTTTTTCTCTAAAGTCCATGCAACTGTAACCTAAAAACAGTGTCAGGTGTGTTCTGTGGATGAAGGCTACAAACCCTAATTCAGCTCAGTGGTTGAGCTGCTAGCGACGTGGAGATTCAATGGTGTTGAAAAAATTATTTTCTGATTTTTTTTTGTTTTTGGTTTGTTTTGTTGTTTTGCAGGTTATTGTGAAGGGATCTTGGTGAGTTGGTTTTTGTGATGGAGCGTAATCTCAACTGCTCAATGAAGACTTTTCATGAGTTGTGGAATCACAGTTTTGCAAGGGGATTGGCAGGAAGATTGCGAAGGTGCGAAGGAGCGAAGGGACAAGATTTGGATAAATATATATCATGTAGGCTGAAGAGTGCAAGGAGGTAGGAATGTTTGGGAAGAAAGGAAGCTAAGTCCCTGGACTTTTAGATTGACTAGCAAATGTGTAGTCGATTTGGATTGTGTGATGGTAATTAGCTAGGGATAGAATCTGATTTAGATTGTAGACTCACAAGAATCTTGACATTTTGAACTTCCACTGTGCCAAGAGTGTTAGGAAGAGGTCTAGAGGTCTTTCATGTTTTAAAAGACCAACACAAGGGAGATGATGAGAATGTCAAAAGTACCTACTACATTGTGGGAGATCCGAGGGTTTTGGGACCAAGGGAATAGTAGGGAGTAAAATGGATTATACTCACTAATCCTACCTTGAATTTCTGTCTAGTCTCCAAGAGGAACCATGTTGAAGTAGTTGAGTTAATCGCTCTTTGGATTCTATTGTTGGGTATGAGCTGCCATCTCCCATGAAACAACATGTTGATTCTTAGAGAGGAAATTGAGATGAGAGAATGATCCCTTGTGATCCATAGAATTAAAATAATAAAACTTAGGTGTTTGTAAAGATTTTGAAGAAAAAGTAATACTTGAAGCAGAATCTTTCAATTTCAGTAAAAGCTTTAGCAATATGTATTAGTCTATGTATGCCTAGCAATGGGGGTTTACACAATGCAGAAAATATTCCCCTTTTCTTTTTGGCGACACACCATGTGTTATTGGAAAAGAAAAATGATGAAGCAAATGGCTATGCTACGCCACAACTTTGAACTCCTAATAATGAAATTTTGTCCACAGGGCTATTGACATTTTAATCGTTAGGAGCTGGCACCTGCTTACAAGTGGGTGGGGATGAAACTAATGTAAGGTCAATAAATCTATTACTGATATATATCTATGAGTATATATGAAAGGGTAAACAAATACTTTATACGATAATTAATTTTTATATATTTGACATTTGTTTTATTTGGTTGATATATATTTCATATTTACCCTTATTGAGATGCAAGTAAAGTGTTTTGAGGAAGGTGAAAGTTAGGTATATAAATCAGGTAAAATAAGATCAGCTAATATTTTCGTGTGAAAATTGTGAATCATCTTGTGAAACATGTTAGAGCTAGTGGTGATTCAGGTTATAAATGTAACTACACTTCTCTCATATATATGTGTGTGTGTGTGTGTGTGTGCGTGTGTGTGTGTATTTCTTTCAAATTTGTTTTTCCATTTGATGAAAATGTGTATTGTGAAAATTATAGAATAAAATTGTGTTCCAGTTCTTTTTGAATTGAAGTTTCTTATGAAAAAAATGAATTGTTGTGAATTAATTATGTGTATTATTATTGAAAAAAGAACAAAATGACTTCCTTACTTCATGATTTTTTGGTTGGCAAAATTGTTCCATTTTTTGGAAAATATTTTTTGTTGCAAAATTTTTGTTTCTTTAAAAAATTGCCATTTAAAAAAAAAAATCTAAACATTTGTCGAAAATTCCCACAATTGGTTGAAGGAAGTGGATGCAACTATTTGTATCCCACATGGAAGCCAACAATGTCTTGTGTAATGACATTAAAGGTGTTGTAAATTGCATCAAGGGTTCCTGTGCACTCATTGATATGAACGCAATGTAAGAGCTGGATACCCATCGGGTCGATGGGATATATGCACACACATTAAAGGATACTTCCAATTGAGGGATGGGGTAATCCAAGTCATGTTTGAAACGTTGTGAAAAAAATTGGGGAAGATAATCAAAAGGTTAAAAAAATGGGTTGAGTTATAAACGTTCTGAAATGGAATTTTGAAATTGAACCATTTGTTGTCCGATGAGTTGTTCAAATGAAGAAAAACATGTGTGGGCTAAGGGTGATAAAAGATCACATGTTGCTTTAAAGTGTTGTTAGAAAAGGAAGGTGTTGTTGCTAATTCATGCTAAGGCTTCAAAAAGGAAAAGATGTTGATAAATCATAAACCTAACAACTATAATTGAAGTTACAAAGGCCCAATTCCCTAAATAGGCTACTAGGGCGATGATGTTTATTAATATGAATCTGATGTTACCAAAAGTTATTAGGAGAAAGGTTTGTTTATGGGTAAGGGTATTTTTGGGTTATCAAAATATCCTAGACCAAAGAGGCACCCAAACATTTGAAGGAAGGAGGAATCAAAATAAATAAAGGACTTTATGAAGGTCGAGGAAAGAAGCGTGCATCATAAAAAATATGATGGTTGTTACATAAAACAATGAATTAGAATTCCAAAGTCTACCTGAACATCACCTATTCTAGGGAAAAGGTCCACATGTCGAACATCTTCTAGCATGGCATATTTGATGAGATGTGAATGATGAGATGTCAAATGGAACCCCAAAGACTTTAATACCTTTTGATGGGGTGATAAAATGGGACAAGGTGTTGAAAAAGTTAAGTGACAGGCCAAAATGTGACCATGTTACACATTTTAAAAGTTGGATAAAAAATTTATTTATTGCACTAAATTCGGTCTATAAATGCTCATATATAAATGATATAATTGAAAGTGACCCTATGATGTGAATGTCATTTACAATGGATGGGAATAAACAAGAAGGAAAATAATTGATTATAAAATGTAAATCTTTAAAGTGAGCTAAAACAAATAATGCCCCTCCTAAGGAATCATTTTGTTGGGTTCTTGTCGTGACCCTAGCCTTGGGCTCACAACCAAGGCAAAAGGTGTGCAAGGGTGTGGGCCAAGACTAAGTCCGAGAGTCACATTCTCATGCCCCGGGAGTGCAAAAAAGTGTGAGGGAAAGAACCCTCACACTCCCAAATGAACTCCCATGTTGGGAGTTGGAGTCTTGATGGATTCCCGAATGTTTAAAGAATGATTGCAAGGGTCAAAACCCAATGGCTCGAAGAGTTTTTTATATCATTGGAAATTTATTGAAATGTAGATGCCTAAAATGGGCTTGCATCACCCATTTGGGCATCTGAAACACAAGTTATGGCCAAAAGAAAGTCAAGAATCGACCTAATTTCCTTGTGTTTAGGTGGCGTGCCACATACCATTGAGAAGCTCTTGATGAGGGCTACAACTTTGCTATAGACCTCATTGTGATTGAAGGTTTGCACACAAGGTTATGGCGATCTAAAGTCGCGAAAGTCCTGACTTTAGTAATTTCGAGACTCCCACTTGGGAGTCTTGGGACAAAAAGCCATTTGGATGTGGGCTTTGTGGAGAAGCACAGAGTATACTATAAGGGGGAAGGTGGTGGTTTCCCCCAAGTCCGGGCCGTGGTGAATCTTGTGAGTTCGAGTTTGCTCATGGTTTGTCCTAGCGCCAAAAGTGCTTCAACTATGCACTAACTAACTTGTTGTTTAGTTTGTGTAGATCCGAGTGAGTGATTAAGTGCTTGTCATTCTTCCTAGTCCCATCCCAGAGCTCTAGCACGCCCCTCTACCCCTTAAAATGCTATGAGCCAGGGAGTGTGCCCCGACCCCTTGTTTTTCCCCTATCTTCGATCCAAATTCACATTTGAATCCATTAAGGAGCCTGGGGGTGCGTCGGTTCCCATGGTAAATGAGATGATTGTGACATCGCTTTCACGATTATGGTGACTATAAAACATGGGAGACTAAAATGCATAGAATGCACGAACAAAAGGGACGAATTATATGATGTTTCCATTTGTTGCACAAAGTTCTTGAAATGTGATCCTTCTCTACACAGAATTGAAAACGTTGGCCACATCCAATTAAAGAATAAACCAGTTGAGATGAAGGTCCAAGGTGCATTTGATGTCATAGATTACCACTTCCATTAAAAGAAATATTATCTTTTGCAACCAATAAATTAATGACCAAATGTTTTAAATGATTAGTAATTGATTATAGTAATAGGATATTACTTCAAATCCTATGTGTAAAAAGGTTGTAGTCATATATTAGAAGTGCATTTGATTAGTATACGATGATGTGGTAACAAAAAAAGTGATGTCATTTTTTCATTATAAATTTTCATCCATATGGCATCCACGATTGATGACAAAATGATGTGAATGTCAAAAATATCATATGAAAATGTAATTAGGATAAAATCATTTCAAATATAATTAAAGAATGACTATACAAATAACATGGACAAAATGATGTGTCATTACATACATAATGTGATCATAAAATTATTTAACAATGATTAAAAAATGACTATCATTATAAATTCACACGTAAAAAATAACATGTAAGGAACTGATTTCAACTAATATTATACATATAAGTAATATAAAAAATTTAATTATTTTTTTCTTGAATATACTTGATATATCATGCATTTTATAAAAATTAATATATGTTAATTAATTATTACACATTGAAATAGATTTTATTAATAAAAAATAATATTATAAATTTCTTAATATTATAATTTTAAAATAAAATAAAAAATGTAAGACGTGGTAAAAATACAATTTATTTTTACATTATTATTTTATCATCAATTTAAATAAATAGAGGAAATAAAAATATATCTTATTTTTAAAATTATTATAATATTAATTATTATAATTTGTAATAATAATATAATTACATAATGATTAAACTATGACTAATGATTTCACATATGTCCTCTATGACTAATAAATGAAATGTGCCACATCGTTGACACATTGGTGCCACATCGTGTCCCAAATGATTATTGTTTTCAACAACTCGTTTGGAATGACTTTAGGGATGTTAGTCATTTAGTCTTTTATGAGTAGAATACAAATCATAAATTCAGTCATAAATTTGAAGATTTCTTCTAATGTTCATAAACGCCTTTAGATGCATATTTTAATTAATGTAAGGAGAAATGTGTTGCAAAAGCATCATGAAAGTGAAGGCATAAAACAAAGCTTGTGAATTGATATAATGTTTCCCCATTATAATGGGATGAATTCCACCTAAAAGTTTGGTCATGGTTAAAAAGCGAGCCATTCCAAGGACTTGTGCAATTCAAGGTGGAATGTGACCCTATATAATATGAGAACAAACTTGAAATAACTAAAGGAATCCACTCATTGAATTTTGGGTGAAAATAGTCCCAAAAATGTTCAAAAACCATCCTAAAAGAACCATTTGTTGATAAATGCGACATGCGCTGAAATGTTAATTTAAATGAATTAGAAGAAAGTTTGAGGTCATGGTTTTGCTCGTAATTTTTTAAGAAAAATGGGAAATAACCATTTGATTTAGGATATATATGTGGTGAAGGTTAAGGTGGTGTCGGAGGAAATGGGTGAAAGGGACCATGGTGTTGAGGCGTGAGTTGTTTGAAAGTATTCCCCTACACGTCTAAGAACTAAACTATGCAAAACGCATTTCTAAATTAGAGGATCATGTAGGGGAATAGGCATTAAGCTCAAACTTGCCACTAAAGTTTATGATGCACCCCCAAATCCTCAAAAGACCCAAAGGTGGGTCCCGAAACAAAACAATGGAAAAAGAAGAGAGTTGGGGCACACTCCTTAACTTGCATCACTTTGGGGGTAGGAGGGTGTGTTGGAGCTCTAGGATGGGACTAGGATTAATTCACAAGTGAGAATTCAAGATGATATAAACCTACACAACCAAGAAAAAAACGCAGTTAGTGCAAGTTGAATAGAAGTGGTATGACGAACTTACTAAGGATAACCTTAAGCACAAGCTTCACACAACCTACAACCTTTGGGAGGAGGCACCATTCCCCTCCTTATAGTATATTCTATGCCTCTTTGCGGGAACTACATTCAAATATCACTTTTCCTTGGGATTCCCAAATGTGAGTCCCAAAACCAGGATTTTTGTTGTCCCAAAACTTTGGACGCTTATGTCTTTTCAAATCAAGCCTATTTTGAAAGTGTGAGGACAATGTCTTATAGCCCTTGAAAATATTTTTCCAAGGTGTATAACACGCTCCAATTGGACCTTATTTGACCCCTACTTTTAAAGGATTTGTGGTCGGGAATCAAATTCCTAGTTTGACTCTCACCCCTTCTTTTGATTAAAACTCATGCAAATCAGGTTTAAATGAACAATGCGAGGCCGTTTTAAGCATTTACACTTCAAGAACTTTCTAATGGTATCTTGGGGGCCGCATTTGGTGCTTATTTGCCATTCCAACCAAGGCTCTAAACATTTGCGACTCTCGCATGAATGCAATTCCCAAAGTGAGAGTGCATTTGGGAGTTATTGGGCTTCATCCGTTACACTCTCCCTCATTTGTGAAAGTGTGTTTCACACCTAAACACACTTTTCCCCTCATGGGCCCTTGGACTTTACTCTTAGTTATGAACCCAATGTTAGGGTTGTGATAACTTAGGCATGCAAAAAAAACTCTTTTTGCAAGTATTCTTAATCACATGCTAAAAAGAACTTAAGTTGAATTTTCATTCCCTATGCCATGTTGCATTTCCACGAGAGGGCAAAATGAGATGTCCACCATTGGGGTAACAAGAAGAACAAGTGCCAAGTTGCAACATCATAGGCGTCATGTGTTAGCTTATCCAATGGAAAATAAAATGCCATTTGTACATCACATTGTAGGGCGATAGGGATGCAATTGTACAAATGAAGATGATGAAAGCCTAAATGAAAGGACCTAAGGACATCTAATGACAAAATCCAAATCCAAGTTGATGTAGGTGGGGTGGGAGCAAGGGAAGGTATTGAGTTGAGATGGTTATAAGGGTTTGGATTACATGAATTAGATGCCTAAAATGAATGTTAATGATGAATTAACCTTCAACTAGTGAATTGGCACCCGTAGGTCGGGTGAAAGTTTTTAGGTGGAGGTTATAAATGTGTTGAGGAGATAGTGGTGGGTTGTGTGGTCTGATTATGGGCAATTGTAGGGGATGATAGAATGGAAGGGGGGGAAGGTCTTACTTGTGCAAAATCAAAGGGGTTTGGGGAAGTGTAAGGTTGGGGCCCCACATTCACATGAAAAGTTGGGCCGATAAAAGGAACTAGTAGTTGGTGTGTGGTTTGTTAAAATGAGAAGGGGATCTAATGGGTGGTTCATGGTTTGCATTGGAGATGGGGTGAAAAATAGGTCTGTGGTGGTGCATGGTAAAACAAATGGGCGATGGGAGCTATGAGGTTCAATGACACAGGATGAATTAAGGGACATGGGATGCTTGGTGCTCATGAAGGAGGCCCACTAAGAACATAGGCCCCAACTTTGTAAAAATTGCTTATTACCACAAAGTAATATTAAATCTACAAAACCAAGCACAGAAGAATAAAACACAAAAGTTTCTTAAAAAGTGATTGTAATGGACTAGATACCCTTTTCACAAGGATCTTGATCTACTTCAGAAACTATGTACAACAAAGTTTCAAATGATACCTTCCTTTATAATGGAAAGTGTGTTATGCTTTTACATGCTCATAGGATGCACCATGACATTATTGGTAATTGGTTGGATGGCCAGGTGATTAGACACGCTATGTAATTAGTGTTACAATGGCCTTCATTCATCTTTTAAGGACCTTTTAATACGAGGTGTTCCCAATTGCCATCCCAAATGGCTTGGGTCCCACAATCCATCTATGTTGTAAATCAAATACAAAAGAAATAAAAAACCTCCTTAATTTAGCCTTTTAGTGGATTGGTTATCTAGATAGAGTGGTATGTAAAGGAAAACATAATCCATTTTATGGGTTTTTTTTCCCATGTCTCTAACATGTTCGAAACCCTAACCCTATTTTTTCTAACACAAATATGTGAAGTTGTCCATGAGTTCTCAAGAGAGAAGATTGCACTGTTTCTCACTCCTAACTAGAACTTTCTATTGACCACTAAAGAAAATTGGCCTTCAATTGTTATTACCGACCTACAAGAGAGGATTCTTCACAAATTTGAGAAAATAAACAATGGAAATAATTTTGTTTGGTGGGGTTACTAGCTCGTTCGCTGATTGTTTTTTTTCTTTTGTTGTCATCACTTCTTTTGTGTTTCTTGTTTCTTTTTTTTTCGTTCTCCCCACTTTTTACATTTAGTGAATGCTGGCCTTTAGTCACAACCAAATTCTACCCGTTATTAACGTTCGGAAGCAACTTGTGGTTTGTTAATGAAGGTGAAAAATTTGAAAGAATGAACATTGGGTGATTTTGGCACCTTGCGTGTAGTACATAAATTGGAGCCTAGTTGGGTAGTCATGTATTTGATAGTTAAAGCTTTTTGCTAGTTATGTTTAATAATAAAAATAATAACCATTTAAAAATGGACATTATATTAAATAATGAAGTTAGTGTGTTTGAGAATTTCATTCATATTTCTAAGATGGCATGCAACTATCTTTCAAAATTATTGACAATTCTAAAAGGTAATTAATTTGTGCCTAACCAACCTTGGTACTAAGGTATAAAACATAATTTTTTTGGGTTAAATCCCTTTGGGCTCTACTTGACCTCCGCAAAAGTAGACAACTTTTTGTTGAAAAGGATTGAAAAAAAGCTCAAATATTGGTCTTCAACCAAGCTTTCTTTAGCTTGGAGACAAGTAGTGGTGAATGGTATCCTCCTATTTACTTTATGGTATTTTGTTACTATTTGGGCCTTTATGACATTTTGTTAGTGTTTGGGTAAGGACCAAAAAGGGGATCCACAAAATTATTTGAATGTTGAAGAATTTCTTATGGGCTAGATTAACCCATAATTACTGTTGTTGAATGGCTTGGGATCAGTGGTGTGAAAAGAAGAGGTCAAGAGGGTTGGGACTAATTGACCTTGTGGAAACCACAAATTTTTTCCTTGTGAAATGGGTGTTACATGCTTTTGAACCAAGAGATTCCAACTTGCAATGTTTATTTAAGCATTATTTAAAAGGGTATAATCCACACAAGCATTACAAATGGCCACCCAACCTTGCATGGTGTTTGCAAAGGATCACAAGGAAGCCCCTAGTTCCTTGATTTGGAATAGGGTAAGGAGAACTTGGGCCAAGATGGTGAAAGGAGTCCAAATGCATAATCCAAGAATTCTAAAGGAAATATTGGCATTAAGCTTATAGTGGAACATTTTGGTCCATCCTTGTGAAAAAGGTTTTTCCAAGAAATGAGTACCCAAATTTTGTATGCAAGGGTGGGACTCAATTGCTGCCATTTGGTTCAACAATTAAAGGTAGGTTTGTATTTCCATCAAAGACTAGGGAGAGGTTCAACCTTTTACCATAAGAGGAAATGACATATGCACAAGTCATCATCAAACTTGAGGGAATGTGGGGGGACCTACTAAGAACACGTAATAGGTGTTCTTACGAAAAGGATTGGATTGGGTTATCTGGGGATAATAGTTGGCTCTCCCACAAAAGTATTCTAGGTTTCCATAATTTTCACACTTGTGTAAAATGAGGAGCAACAAGAAATTACCATTTTGTAGGTGTGAAGGTGTTTCTAATAGGTCTTCAAACAAGAATTTTATCATAATTGGTTGTTACCAAAGAGGTTGGGGGGGGGGGGGGCCATAAGGTTTTTCAAAGAAAAAGGGGGGCCAATAAAAGAGGAAAATGGGGTTGGGGGGCTAAAGAAAAAAAAATTTAAACTATATTGCGGGAAGGTGGGAAAGTGAGAGCTTGACCCGT
>Ga0116231_10014628_pt1 | contig 10465 bp, 5 predicted proteins | sample S1TSphgellanicum_2_FD_89695 | JGI IMG/M metagenome (GOLD analysis project Ga0116231, IMG submission 89695) | Host-associated microbial communities from peat moss isolated from Minnesota, USA - S1T2_Fd - Sphagnum magellanicum MG | ecosystem: Host-associated > Plants > Peat moss > Unclassified... | reverse complement strand
GGTACTCAGTATGGGCCATGCGAATGGGACACTGATCAGACATCGCCCATGATGACAATATAGGTATGTAGTTGACTTAGCGTTAACACAGGATGAATATACAATCCATCATCTCGACGCTGCATTCCCTCCTGATATGATAATAGTAGAGCAAGGGAATGCAGCCTGGCGATACCAGGATCGAGCTGCAGCAGCTGTAAATATATTACTTTCTTCTGAGTAATTGTGACCCGTCATTAGTGCAACTGGCTGCTCTGATTATTCTATGCACAGTGCAGAAGCAACCATGTTCGCCTGATTTATTATTCTCTTGACTTGCTTCTCCGGATCCGAGAAAGCACGCGGACCGCCTCTAAGGTTGCCCCAAGAAACGTGGAGTACGGACACCCGACCCGACGCGGCTAGCGATGCACAGCGAAGAGGAAGAAAAGGCCCTGACAGGACCTGACCTAACCTAACCACACCTGACCTCACCTGTGGTTATGTTGATCATGTCACTCTGGCTAAGCATGAGATTTAAGCTTGATGAGGGTTTTGCACAATGGGCGAACAACCTGAATTGAGGGCGAATTTGATAGGTGATTGGATGCGGGTGAGTCAATATGGACCATTATCAACTGGTGCCAAGACAACAAATGGCCAATGGCTGTGTTTTAAAAAATAAATAGGCCTTTGGCCATTTAGCCTTTCTAATTTGAAATTGTTTGAAGGTGGTTTTAGTTGTCCTGAATCAATTACTTACAATCAATGATTTGAGCTTGATTTCTTATAGGTTTTTTGGCACTCAAATGCCAAGTGATTGATGCCATTGTCAATATTCACCTCATCAAAAAATTGTTTCATGCATCCAGGCTCCATGGGAGACTCAAAATCTATAGTTCATTTATTAGATCTAGAACTAATAGTTGGACACTAAAATTTTAGGAAAGTTTATAAAAGAACATTTTTAAAACGGTTTTCATTATAAGTTTTTGTTTGCATACATTAGAAAGGTTGTGTAAAGTTTGAAACTCTCATCACTTATGAGATCAAAATTTAAATTATTGTGAAACGTGAAACATTATTTATGAACTGTTTTTGTTTGACTATATTTTTATTTAAGAATAGAATCCAAGGAAAATTACCCTATACTTCAAGAGTAGAATCCAATAAAATTTACTGCAGTCAAAATTAAGAACCTCTAATTTTCTTTAAAATTGGCAATGATTCTAAAAAGACATTTGATTCTTTCATTTTGACGTCCAACGGTTTATTCTGCTAGTAGTTTCTCCAAAAGTTGGCCTCTGCCAAAGGTTTAGGCAAAATTGGATCTGAAACTAGACTCTCTGAACAGAAAATTCATACTTACACGCCAGTCGTTTTTACACAATACCCAAGGGGGGGCAGTAGCTACACTTGCAAGCTTGCAACAACCCTAATTCTGCACAACACAATGTAATTTTCCGTCCATTTGATCTTAGTTAAGAAACGCTACAAAAAGCCATCTGAGATGAGGGAGGAAAAGATACTTGTTAATTTTTAAGTTAAACATAGGAATCATTGATGTATTGTTGAATTTTGAATTTTGGCACACAATAGTCTGAGTGGGACTCATAAACACCTTGCGTTTGGTTGTGGGTTCAATTCTCCATCAGATTGGGGATTAATAAGAAGTACAGTACCTTCTCAAAGTGTGGTTAGAAAGGAGGTAACCAAGGAACATAGGAATCATTGACATATTGTTGAATTTGCCACACGATAGTCTGAGTGGGACTTTGGAACACCTTGCATATGGTTGTGGGTTCAATTCTCTATCAGGTTGGTGCTTAATAAGAAGTACAGTATCTTCTCAAAGTGCAGTTAGAAAGGAGGTAACCAAGCAACATTTCCATTCACAAAGACAGTCTTTTCATCCAGGAGCTTGTAATTGCAATTGAGAGAAGGTAGGAACATTTTTCTAGAGTCAATCCTTGATTCAAATGGCAGGTAGAAATGGGGTTGTAAGTTGTAACCTAAAAAGAGTGGGGACTTGACAACAGTTAACTTCTCACCATACTCACTGCTCACACATGTGCATTTCAGACAATATATGGTATGTCTTTTATTCAATCAGATACATGTTGTAGCTCATGTTAAGCCACCAGCAGTGAGCTACCATCACAATTATTGTAATTCTTAATACTCAAATTCACCAATTGTCTTATAATATACTCCTTTTTTTTGTAGGCAGCCAGGCTGAATCAGACACTCATAGACATGCTTAGCCTTGAACTTGCAATAGCAGCTTTTGCTTTTTTAATCTATTCACCCATATGCAGTTTGTTGCGCAACCAATTCTAGAATCTGAAGCCTAACTCATGGTAGGGAAACATTTTGTCCTTCAACTCACTCAACATCCAAACCCCCTTGAACCCAGCCAGACTCGAGAACTTATTACCCACAAACAGCAAATTGCTCATTATAGTTGTCTCTTTGTATATGAAAAATTTCATGAACAAATTTTTATTTTTAATCCTTTTGTTATGTTACAGTTTTTATGACAAGCTTTTGCAAATATGAAAAGTTCTCTAATCAACCATTGCGCTACTCAAATGTGCATCAATTTCATAACATAATGAGAGTTTAGGATGTTATTAATCTTTAATTACATAATTTTATCACTAAAATCTTCTCCAAATATCTAGAAGGCACATAAAAAATGTGTTGTAATGAAAAATGTCAAACTATGATTCTTTTTTGTGTACATTGTACTATGGAAACACCAAATGCCAATGTCTTATTAATTTCTAATGCAACAAATGTGACATGATTTGACAACCCAATTCACTACATTGAATTTTGAATCTTCAACATTGTCATCCTTGTATTATTAATGAACATTACAACAAACACACATTTGATACTACAACTATTTATGTTTTTGCATTCCTAAGCAATGGAATTATAAATAACATAGAAGGGTGCAAGCATACAAAAAAAGACAAAAAATATATAAATTGCAAATATAAAACACAAGAATTTGTCAACTTTGAAACATAGAAAGTACAGCCTAATTTTTAAAAACATATTAAAATTTTATATGAATGTATGTAGGATGGTATGGATATGTTTTTGAAAATTTAAAATTTTGTGTTTCCTTTTCTCAATTTACTTTCACTCTACTTTCCAAATTTACATTGTTGTCCCATATTGCACAAAGTAACATAAAAGCATATTAATTAATTATCATTTGACCAAAAATTCATATGTCCTACTTTTAGATTTTAAAGGATTTTTTTGACATATTATATGCAAGTATTAGTTTTTGGGTTCATATAGAAATTCATGTTTTAAACACACAAGTCTATTAATTTGGAAAATTACTTTTCAAAAGCTTCACATTATCATAATTGAAATATTCAAGTTTAATAAAAAAATGTATCAATATGCATGATAATTCAAACAACAATATCACAACGTTTGAATAGTTTGATTTTGAAAAAATATTAGACATTAATTTGCGATAAATAAATAAAATGATGAAAGTAATAGAATACACGAAATATGACTATATATGGTTTATTTAATATAGCAAGTACATTCTAAAATTTGTAGTATTGCTAAAAGCTTTAAAATTCAAAAATGTAAACTTTACTTTTCACCTACTTTTATTTTTTGAGCAAGGATCACCAATTGGCCTACTTTAACATGCTTATGCCCAAAAACCAAACCATGAATAACAGCCCCAACAAAACTCCCACGACTTTGTCACATGTAATTACCCAACATTATTTCATTTCCAAAAAACAATTCCCATTAACACTTTTGACAAAGCTTATTGTTAACCATTTTTTTAGAAAAAAGTCTAAATGTTTTAGAAACCCTAATATATGAATGAAATTTTTCCCTTCCTTTTAAGTCACAAGGTAATGGAGGTACACTTTCATCCAAAAAGTTAATTTTTTTTATCCAAGAGCATGTAATTGTAATTATAAACATTCAAAATGCATGTGCTATTTTGGATGAGCCAATAAAAATGGCTTGTCACCAACAAAATAATAAGATCCTATTTACTTACTTACCTACATAAAGTATGTTAAGTAACCCATTCTAACTTAGCTTAACCTAAAATAGGTTGCCTATTAGAAATTTGCCTAGCTTAGGATAGATTTTAATTAATTAATTATAATTTTTTTTCTTTAGAAAATGGTAGATTATCCCAAGTTTTATGACCATTGGCTCTTTAAGATATCACATGGCTAAATCCAAACCACCCATCAATGGGACATTTCATAGGATGTGATTATTTCAAATGTAATTGCAAATGTAGTTGCAAATTGGGGTTCCATGTCATACTAACCATCATCCATGGCAATGGATAAAATGTTTTGGCTTAGTCATAAAATTTGTGATTACACTTTCAACTTCATGGTCATGTCATGTTTTTTGTGACTAATTTTTTTATGTCACTTGTCCAAGGTGACTAAGGATATTTTTAATTGCAAATATCCATTATGATCATAAATGAGTTGCAAATGCAATTATTGATTTTCAAATCTCTTCAACTAAATGTTATTAAAGAAGTTCAACTTTCAATTACCTTACAACAACTAAAGACAAATGTGGCAAAAATAACTCAAACTAAACCTACACGTTTTCAAAATGGAGTACGAAAGGTGGCCAATGGTATTGGTTCAAATATCAACATTTTACTTGTTAAACATTTGTCAAACAACGGGATTGGATATTATTCAAGCACAAGGAAATTTCATCACACAATCTTACCAAAATTTCTACACAATTTGTAATCCATGTGCAATAAGCATTAATATGATGTAAATCAAATATGGAATTCAAAGAAATTAAAAACCAAAGAAGACAAGGAATTACGTGCAAGGTTGCACCAAATAAACATCACAATACCCAAATCCAAGGAGTGGTCAATTATCAATTGTGTTATAAATGCAATTCGAAGGTCCTTTCCAAGGTTACATTATATTTTCAAAGGAGAGAGGTTATGTGCTCAATACATCTAACATTGCAAATTAAGCAATTTTGATTATTCAAAATTACTACAATCAAAAAGATTGTTAATAAAATAATTAAGCAAAATTGAAAAAAAGAAAAACAAGAATATCTCAAAGGGATTTTTGAAAACAACAGTGGGAAAACTTCATTTAACTTTGTTAGTTAATGGAATTGTATTAAACGAACACACGTTTCACCATAATTTTTGAACTAGAAAGCAAATTCACCCACTAGATTGTAAGCCGGGGTGAACCTTGGTGTCACAAAAAAAGGTCAAATAATAACTAAAAATAATATGCAAGGGCTTGGCAACAAGTAAATCAACGTGTCGCAACACATTTGCAACTCCAAACAAAGGACATTAGTTGAATTAAAGAATTGAACTTGGAGGAATAAAACTAGAACCAAAATGATGAGGAAATTCACCACAAGTATAGTGAAAAGATCATGTACAATAGCCTAATGAGAAGATCACATATAGATAATGAGGTGATGAAAACAAAGACCAAAAGGATGAAGGTCACAACCAAAGCAATAAGGATCTAAACCAATAACCAAAAATAATAAGGTGACAAGGGTGAAAAACATAAGGACAAAAATCACTTGTAAACAAGACAAAGATCTAAATTAACATGCAAAATGAAAAGCACTATGATGAAAATAATCACAATGGTGATGAATAGAAGGATGAATATCACTTGTAAATAAAATGAAAATTTATACTAACAAGTGAAAGGAATAAGGTGATGAAGATGACAACACAGGTGAGGAACAAAAATAAAAATTTAAAATTAAATAAAATGAAAATCTAAATTAAAAAGCGTGTGGAAAAAGGTGATAAGGATGATTGTAACAATGACAAAAAGAAGAATGAAAAGCATTTGTAAATAAAATGAAGATCTAGACCATTAGGTTATAGGATTAGAGTGATGAGGATGTAAAAAATGGTGAGAAAGAACAAGATGAAAATCATTTGTAAGCAAAATGAAAATATGCACTAGCAAGTGAGAGGAGTAGGGTGACAATTTTCAAGATAATGGGAACAAAGGTCAACTTGACCTACACAAGGATGCACAACACCAACATCATGATGATCACCACTTACAAGCATTGAGATCAAAGCAACAAATGTTCGGACCAAAGTTATTAAGGTCTAAAAGTTGTAATAGCACGATGATGATTTAGACCAACTTGACCACAACCACCATCAACAAATATTAAGACTACATGTTGACAAGGCAATAGGACTCACATGACGATGTATAACACCAACATTAAAGGTGATCACCACTTGTAAGTAATTAAACCGAAACAATGAAAGTTAAGAGTTGCATGATAACAATCAACATTAACATGACACAACCAACACTTGCACAATCAAACATCAAGGAGATGAAGTTTAGAACCAAGGCTCATGAATTGTTTTATGACAATATAAACCAACACGACCATGACCATTGCTAGCACACAATAGGACCAAGGCAATGAAATACTAGGACTTGCAAGACATCACATAACATTAGTACAATAGTGATCACTAGTAATAAGCACAAAGGCCAAGGTAACCCAAAAAAAATGTTTCCATGCTCAACTTAGACTTGCACAATGTAGAGCTACAAATTGTAAACACTAGGACCAAGGTGATGGGGTTCATCATGTGCCATGTGAGTTGAATCAACATTAATAGGAGCTTGGCATAGGCACCTACTTATACGTTAGGTAATACCAAATATGAAAACAAAAACCACATCCCAAATCAAAATGGAAAGCCAAGAGCTTCTCCAAGCATGCAAGACACCGTGGAAAGAGGTAAAGCTTGAATATAGGAATGAGGAAAAAAGCTTAGATAGAACTCTTGCCCTAGGAATAGCAAAGGAGAGGAAAGTGAGGTTGGAGTATTGGGGGAGTTTGCAACTAGTTCACTGTGTGACAGTGCCGCTCCTTGAACATTGCAAAAATTGAGGGTTTAGGAACAAAACCCTATCCTAGATCACCATCCATATTTAACCCTTTCCAACTTGTAATATAATCCATTGAATAAAAGTTCATGTTATTTCAAAATGAACTAGTTCGTCTTGGTATGTGACATTTTGGTGATAGCATATATGCACTACATGTGTTAACGTTCAAATGTACGTTAATAGGCATTCAATTGCTTGAAGATAGGGGCGTGAAAATTTTGGCAGTTAGTTTTTTAGGGTTTAGACCCCCCTTGCTTTGGAAACCCATATCTTGAGCATCCCTTAACCAAATCGGGCAATCTAAAGGCGGTTACAAGCGCCCAGAGAAGCTCTACGTTCCATCTTCGAATCCCAAAAGCCATTAAAGCTTGATCCGCTGAGTTCTGCCTTCTGAGTTCCTAAAGTGTACTAAAACCGGACCTGTTACCCTAGACAATTGCAATTGGGAGGCAGCAACATTTTTAAAAAAAATCTGTAGTCAAAACTGTTGAGTCAACGTCCAAAGAGAAATGGGGTGAACGGAAGAACACTTTCATCCATGGAGGTAGTGTTTTCATCCAATAGCATGCATTTGCAGTTCAGGGAAGGCGAAAGCTGCGAAGCTTGCACCTTCGAAGGAGCTTCGTTGCTGTGGCGATGGCGGCCAAGCAAGTCTGCGCGTTGGCGTTGCGGCATCTGCGCAACGTCACTGGGCCGAATGTCCTCCAAGTGCCCTCCTCGTCGTGCTCTTCTTCATTGTACCCTTTTCCATCTGCATGCCGCTTTTATTATGGATCTGCGATGTCTGGTAGCACCCAGGATAGAGTGTGGCGCTCAACTCTTTACCCTTTCGCTGCTTCCTCGTCTTCGGTTGGTGGCAATGTGTCTGCAATGAAGTGGGGTGAAATTTCGCTTGCGGATTATGATGAGAGATCGGTGGGCTCTGGAATGCCTTCTTTGTGCGGCAGAGGTGACAAGAAGACTAAGAAGGGTAAGCGGTTCAAGGGCACCTTTGGGAACTGTAGACCTAAAAGGGGCACGGAAGTTAGAAGGCTGCGTAAGAAATGGGACATTCCTCACGATCCTCTTGCTCCTGATTTTACTCAACCGTTTCCGCCTCGACTTGCTTGATCGTGTTTTCTTAAGGAGGAAACAAGGCGTGCACATCCGGTGCCTCGATAGTGTTTTTGGTCCGGAATTTCAAATTGTCTTTTTTTGTGAGTTTTGGAGAGCTTCTTAGTGGAGCATGTACTTTGCCTTCACAAAAACTTAGTAATCTGGTAGAGGCAAAATCGGAAGGAAAATGTAGACACAAAGTCTTCTAAGGGGATTTAGTTCAGTTGCGGATGTTTGGTTTCTTTGTTGGTTTACAGATAGCACTATCTATTGTCTAGTTTATTGGAATAAGAAGTCCAAGAAAGGAAATTGGATGCTTTGTGTGGGTTAGTACATGGAAAGATTGAGCAGATTCCTAAATCTTTTGATATTGCTACTTAAGATTTGGACAAATAAGGTGAAGAGTATTCATTGCTCAGTTTGTGTGTGATCACAGAAAAGAACCTTCCATTTTGCAACTGATGCACATCTTCTTGCAATCTTCAGGATGGATAACTAGATTTCAACCTCATCAGGTACCTACACAAATGCTTAAGGATTGTTGCCACTTAGTTTGATGTTTAGGGTATAGGGTATAGGGTTTAGGGTTAAGGTGAAGTATTCCTTGTTCAGTGTGCGTCTGATCAGAAGAAAGTAGCTTCCATTTTGCAACTGATGCGCATCTTTTCACAATCTTTGGGATGGATAACTAGATTTTTGGCCTGATCAGGTACCTAGACAAATGCTTGAGGATTGCTGCCACTTAGTTTGATGTTTAGGGTGTAGGGTTTAGGGTTAAGTTGAAGAGTATTCATTGCTCGGTGTGTCTCTCATCAGAAAAAGGTAGCTTCCAATTTGCAGCTGATGTGCATCTTCTTACAATCTTCAGGTCGAATAACTGGATTTTTGGCCTGGTCAGGTAGCTAGACAAATGCTCAAGGATTGTTGTCACTTAGTTTGATGATTAGGGTTTAGGTGTACCTGAATCTTCAAACCTTTTGCAGATCATTCCTAATACCTTCTCCTGAAAGTAGCAACTCTACTTGTAATTCAACAATCAAGAGACCATGTGAGTGAAGGATATGGGCATTTGTTTCTCACCTAAGAGTAACATGCAAATCCTATTTTGTAGAACCAACAGAAAGCTGTTGGTGATCTCAGGGAGCTGTACATCTAAAGCAGTTTCCAAAGGAAGTGTGCAGATGAGAGAGGCAGCATCCCACCAGCTTAAGACAAGGTAGACCAGCTCCTGACAGAGTATGTCTCCAAGTCTTTGATCCTCCAAGAGCATACAATGATGGTGCTCTTGGCAAAGGCAGTGCAAAAACCTGTGAAGGACTTGCAAGGCTGCTTTGAGTACTAGATTTGGCAAAGTTATCGAGTTTGCAGATTAAGTGAAGTTCATCTTAACTAGGGTTCCATGCTCTCTTTGAAAATCATGGAAAATAGTTTGTGACATGGGTACTATACCTGTTCTGCTTTGTATCTGTTAATCTATGAGTTGTGGTAATAGAGCAGGCTAAGTTTGCCTGGCTACTTATGATTTGGGGGCTAGCAAACCTCCAAAGGCTTCCAGAGGAACTATTGGTGCTGTTGGGTTTTAGTGCAGTAGTTTGGCGACTAGTGTGATGAAAGACAAATGGTCATGTAGTGGTTCAGAGCAGAACACTCTATCCCGATCACAAATCATGACAATTGAATTGACAATAAACTGTACTGTTGAGTGATTGAACTGTATGATGGTATTTCACTGCATTTCACATCATTACAAGTCTGTCTCCAATAGAGGTCTGCTTGGGAATTCAGTTTGCTGATGTCTCCGAATTGTTGGAGGGCAGTATGTTGCATTTTGTCTAGCAGAGATTTCTTAGGAGTACACTGTGATAAGATAATAAAAGGTCTCTTATAATAACTCCCTCTGTTGCAAATATTTGTTTTGCAAGGTCATGTGAGTTGCATGTAGCAACAGTGATCATGCTGTCATAAAACTATGATCATTAGGTAAAGACAAAGCTGCCAATTCGGACTTGTAGTGCAACCCTGGTTACTGTCCATGGTCAGATCATTCCACCTTTTCCTCAATTTTCTAATTCAAACTTCAGAAGACTGATCTAGAGGTACTTGAACTTTTCAATTAGTTAAATGTTTTTGCATTATGATAATGTAGGAATTTCCTAGCTCTTGATCACATGTAGGGGGAAGAATGCACTTTACTCTGACCTCTTGCAAAGTAGGTCATTATTCCCATGATCTAAACAATCCAGTTTTCATACTAAATTCTGAGCTCCCAACCCAGTTCTAGGCGGTTTAAGATGACATGTACAGGTACAGCTCCCATGTTCAACTGCATGATCTACACATTGTCAATCATCAGCTTGCAGTAACCCAGGTTTGTTTACAGGACCAAATCTGTTCACCAGAACATCCTTTCAAATGGAGGGTCT
>Ga0116231_10014627_pt1 | contig 10466 bp, 10 predicted proteins | sample S1TSphgellanicum_2_FD_89695 | JGI IMG/M metagenome (GOLD analysis project Ga0116231, IMG submission 89695) | Host-associated microbial communities from peat moss isolated from Minnesota, USA - S1T2_Fd - Sphagnum magellanicum MG | ecosystem: Host-associated > Plants > Peat moss > Unclassified... | reverse complement strand
CGCGGCCGGCCGGCGTGCCCCCGAGCTTGCGGTGCGCCGCGTCGATGAAGCCCTGCATCTCCGCCGTCGGCATGCCCGCCCGCAGGCACCGCGCGGCCGCCTTGTGGACGGTCATGGTGATGTCCATCGCCACCTGCATGAGCGCGATCTCGGATGGCGACATCACCTGGCGGCAGGCCTCGGTGACCGAGGCGGCCGATGAGAAGGTATAACGATTGCCGGCGCGACGCAGGCCATCCACCGTGAAGAACGGGGCCGCGGGATCGATGGCGATGTTGCCGGTCTCGTAGCCTTTGCTCCGCACGGTCTCGATGACCAGGGCCGTCGGGTCCTCGTGTTCCTCCCAGCACCGCACGTCTTCGCCGAACCGCATATACGCCCGCGTTTTCGGTTCCTCGAAGGCCGGGCTGAGGTACGCGATCTCCCCCTCAACGGGGATGATCGCGCCATGCAGCCGCTCGGTCAGTTTGAGTTCGATGCCGGTGAAGTAATGCAGGTTCGTGGACGTATCGAGATACAGCGCATGCAGGCCCTGTTCGCGCATCAGGCGCTGCGCCTTGGCGATCCGCGCCTGATATTCCGCGACGGTGATCGGCACCGCGCGATCCTTCATGGACGACATCGCGGCGAGTTCGGCCTCGAAGCTGGAGCCGCCGATTCCGATTGCCATGGCCGAGATCCCTCCGCGCGCGCCGCGTGTTGCGAACCATGCTATCTTTCCATGGGTATGCCGGCCCCGCAAATGACCGGTCGGCCGAAACCGTGGATGGAGCCAGATGACCCAAGACACCGAAGCGCTCATCGAGGCCGCCGCCGAGGCGGGCATCGAGAGTTTCCGCAAAACCATGAATCATTTCCCCGATCGTTTCGCGCTGCTGCATAAATACGCACCGGCGACCTTCGCGGGTTATGGGCTGATCCGTAGCGGGCTGATGCAGGATCCGCCCGAAGGGGCGTTGGACCTGCGCACCAAGGAATTGCTGTTCACCGGGCTCTCGACACTGCATGGCGACAAGTTCGGCGCCATCAACCACGCCATCGCGGCGCTGAAACTCGGCGTCACCTTGACGGAGATCGGCGAGGTGCTGACGCAGGTGATCATGGTCGGCGGCATCACGGCGTGGAATTTGGTTGGTTACGACGTGATGCTGGCGTGCGAGGCGCATGCGAAGGAGATGAAGGCATAGCCACGGGGCGTCACGCCCCCTCGGGCCCTCTGTCGGCCTTCAGTTTTTCCCAGAACGCCAACCGCTTGGCGAGTTCGCGTTCGAAGCCACGTTCGTTGGGAACATAAAACCTCGTTGGCCCGGCTTCGATGAGCGCGTCAGGGAAGAACTCGTTCGCGCCGTAGGCGTGCGGCGCGTCGTGATCGTAGCGGTAGCCTTTATGATAGCCCATGTCCTTCATCATGCGGGTCGGCGCGTTCAGCACGTTCAGCGGCGGGCTGAGATGGGAGGTGCGTTCGGCGAGGTCGAGTGCCGCGAGGAAACCCATGTAGCTCGCGTTGGATTTCGGCGCGGTTGCGACGTAGCAAATGGCCTGGGCCATGAACAATCTGCCCTCGGGCCAGCCCACGCGATCGAACGCGTCCCACGCGCCGATCACTTGCAACATGGCATTCGGATCGGCGGTGCCGACATCCTCGGAGGCGGCGCAGAGCAGGCGGCGAAACACCGCCTGCGGCGCCTCGCCGCCCACCATGAGCCGGGCGGCGTAATACAGCGCCGCATCCACGCTCGATCCGCGCAGGCTCTTGTGGAACGCGCTCAGAAGATCGTAGTGCCCGTCACCGGATTTGTCATGGGTGGCGACGCGCCGTTGCAGCACATGGCCCATCGCCGCCACGTCGAGTGGCGCATCGGCATCGACCGCGAGCATCTGCTCGGCCATGTTCAGCAGATACCGCCCATCCCCGCCCGCCAGCGCCAGCATCGCGGCGCGGGCGTCCGGCGTCAGCGGCAAGGGCCTCCGGGCGTGCGCCTCGGCGCGGGCCAGCAGCGTCTCCTGCGCCGCATCGTCCAGACGGCGCAGCACGAACACCCGGCATCGCGACAATAAAGCGCCGTTCAGTTCGAAGCTGGGATTCTCGGTCGTGGCGCCCACCAGGGTGACGGTACCGTCCTCCACCACCGGCAGGAAATTGTCCTGCTGGGATCGGTTGAAGCGGTGGATTTCGTCGCAGAACAGCAAGGTGCCGGTTCCCGCCTCCCGCCGCCGCCGCGCCGCGTCGAACACCTTGCGTAAATCGGCGACGCCGGATTGGATCGCTGAGATGGCCTCGAAATGCAGATCGGTCGCGGCGGCGAGCAGCCTCGCGATCGTGGTCTTGCCGGCCCCGGGCGGCCCCCACAGGATCATAGAGGAGAGCGCGTGGCCGGCGACCATCCGCCCGATGGGGCCGTTGGGTCCGAGCAGGTGATCCTGGCCGACCACGTCGGCGAGGGTCGCCGGACGCAGCCGGTCGGCAAGCGGCCGGCGGTCCTCCGCCTCGGACCGCCCCCTGCTAGTCAAGCCAGACTCATCGTCTCGCCATGCATCATCACGCGGCCCTTTCCCGAACGCTTCACCATGTAGAGCGTGGCGTCCGCCTTCTCCATGACGCCGCCGAGGCCCATCGGGTCGGGCGGGCCGCCGAGTTCGGCTTGTTCGGGCCAGGCGGCCCCGCCGAGGCTGCCGCCGACGCGCACCGGGTTGCCCGCGAGTTCGTAGGGTGCCTTGATCGCCGCCAGCGCCCGCAGCGCGATCTCGCGCGCCTCCGCGTCCGCCGCCCCGTCCCGCGCGCGCAGCGCCAGCATGAACTCGTCGCCGCCAAGGCGCGCCACCATGTCGCCCGGCCGCACCGCGCCAGACAGCCGCCGCGCGACGTTCTGCAGCAGCAGGTCGCCGACGGCGTGGCCCAGCTGATCGTTCACGCCCTTGAAGCCGTCGAGGTCGCAGAGGAATACCAGCAAACCCGTGCCGGAGGCTCGCGCGGTGGCCATTTCGCGGTGCAGATAGACCCGCAGGCCGTTGCGGTTTAGCAGCCCGGTCAGCGGATCGTGCAGTGCCAGTTCCTGCATCTCGTCCAGAGCAACCTGCTTCCGGGTCAACGTGGCGACCAGCCCGCGCAGGCTGGAGGCGAGGCTCTCGATCTCCGCCGGCGCCAGGATACGCGGCATCTCGACGTCGTCGCCCTGGCGCAGCCGCTCGGCGGCGTCAGAGATGCGCTTCAGAGGCGCGGTCACCCACCCGGCCAGCACCCAGCCGACCAGGGCGAAGATCAGACCGAGCCCCGCGCCCAGCGCAAGAATCGTGTCGCGCAGCTCATAGGCGGGAGCGAAGGCGGACGCCATCTTCTCTCGCACCAGGACGGTCCAGCGCATTTCCTGCGAACCGGGGCCGGGATACTGGCCTTCCCCGGCGGCGAAGGCATTTCCGGTCAGGTAGGTCTGGCCGTCCGGCCAGAGGTCCACGTTCCAGCCATAGAAGCCCGCCCGGGCCCGGGCGACCGAGGGCGGCGTCAATTTCTGGCCGACCGTGCCGGGCGGGCCGATCAGCACCATGTCCTCGTTGCTGAGCAAGAACAGCTGCCGCCGCACGATTCCGTCCTCGTCGGGGGTGAGCGCGGCGTTTGCCAGCGCGGTCGCCCATTTCCAGCTGATCTGCGCGACGACCATGGCGAGGACGGATCCATCGGTGCCGCGGACCGGATGCGCCAGTTCCATGACCCGTGTGTCGTCGGCGGCGGCCGTCCCGCGGGAAGCGGCGGCGCCAACCGGCTCGCGGTTCGCTCGGCCGCGCAATCCCTCGCGGAAGGCCGCGCGGGCGGATACGTCGGCGCCCACGCTGGCGGGATCGGTTGCCGCCAGCACTTTTCCCTTGGGATCGGTCACGGCGATCCAGGTATAGGCGGGCGAACTGCGCTTCAGACCGTCGAGCAGGGCCTGAACGTGCTGGACGGCCGGCGGGGTGGGCAGAGGCGGGTTCGCCACCGGCGCGGCCTGGAGGCCGACCGTGTCGCCCATCTGACTGAGGGCGGAAAGGAGATCCAGTTCGCGCGCGCGCGCCGCCATTTCGCTGTTCAGCCGTTCCGCGATGCGCGATGCGTCGGTCGCCAGCGACTGGCCGATACGCGCGCGCAACTGCGAGATCGACGACTGGCCGCGCAGCCCGCCGAGAATGCCGGCCACGAGCAGGATGACGATGGCAAGGCACGCGGCAATGCGCCGCCGCAGGCTCTGCCGTTGCCACCAGGAGAGTTTCACTCGGGTCTTGGGGGGCATCCGTTCGATTTCCGCTGCGTGATGACGTCAGCACGCATATGACGCCGACTTCACGCATGCGCCACAGGAACGTTCGCCGCGATGGCGCATTAATCGGGTCATAGTGAGGCGCGAGGTCGCGCTCTTACTGACAAACAGAATGACCCTGGAGCGAATCATGCCCGTCCTGAATTCATCATCCACCAAACGCCGCGTGCCCTCACGGCTGCGGGCCGCCTTCGTTGTCACTTTGCTCAGCGCAACGGCGCTCACCGGTTTCGCCGCCGGCCATGCGGGTTTTGCCGCCGACGCGCCGGCTGCGGCGATCGCCCCGGTGGCCCCGGCCGCGACCCTGCCCGACTTCACCGATCTGGTCGCCCGCACCAAGCCGGCGGTGGTCTCGATCACGGTGGCGCTGCGCGCCACGCAGGCCGCCGACGAGGGCATGGACACGCCCTTCGGCATGATGCGTCCGCAGCGTCCGCATGCCGTCGAGGCGCGCGCCTCGGGCTTTCTGATCGACCCGAACGGCACCATCGTGACCAACAACCATGTGGTCGAGAACGCGAAATCCATCAGCGTTATGCTCGATGACGGCACACAGTTGCCGGCGAAGCTGATCGGCCGGGACAAGCGCACTGATCTCGCCGTGATCAAGATCGACGCGGGTCACAAGCTGCCGTTCATCCAGCTGGGTGATTCCTCGAAGGTACGCCCCGGTGAATGGGTGATCGCCATGGGCAACCCGTTCGGCCTGGGCGGCTCGGTGACCGCCGGCATCGTCTCCGCCAGCGGCCGCGATATCGGCGAGGGGCCGTATGACGACTTCATTCAGGTCGATGCGCCGATCAACCAGGGCAATTCCGGCGGCCCGCTGTTCACCCAGGACGGTCGCGTGGTGGGCGTGAACACCGCGATCTTCTCGCCGTCAGGCGGCAGCGTCGGCATCGGGTTCGCCATTCCCTCCAACATGGTCAAGACCATCGTCGCGGACCTGGAGCGCTCCGGCCATGTGACGCGCGGCTATATCGGTGTCGCCGCGCAGCCGGTCTCCGTCGAGATGGCGAAGGCGCTGCATCTGCCGGCGCACGCTCCCGCCTCGGCCGGCCTTACCGGCGGCAACGGCGCGCTGGTCGCGTCGGTGGAGCCGAATTCACCGGCCGCGAAAGCGGGCATCCAGCCCGGCGACGTGATCCAGGCGGTCGACGGCAAGCCGGTCGCGACGCCGCGTGACCTCGCGGTGGACGTGGCGGACGTGAAGCCGGGAAGCGCGGCCAAACTCGACCTGATCCGCAACGGGTCGGCGCAGAGCATCAGCGTCGACACGGCGACTCTCCAGGCCGATGCCGGCGCCAACGCAGGGTCGGGTGAGCATACCGGACAGGCGAGCGTGGGCGTTCAGCTCGCCGAAATCTCGCCGGAGATGCGCAACGAGCTGAACCTGCCGTCCCGCGTCCATGGCGCGGTCGTCGCTCAGGTGCAGCCCGGATCGCCAGCCGAGGCCGCCGGCATCCGTCAGGGTGACGTGATCGTCGGCGTGGGCACCCATGCCGTGAATTCGCCGGAGGAGGCGGTGAACGCGATCCATAATGAGGTGCGCAACGACAAGGCGCTGGCGTTGCGGATCATCCGAGACGGCCACGCGGCGTTCTTCGCCGTGAATGTCGACCATGCCGCGCCGGGTGGCGGCTCGGACGACGACAGCGCGGGCTGATCCCGCACGCCGACGCGGCGGGTCAGGCCCAAGCTTGGTCAGGCGTGGCCCGCCGCGTTCCACGGATCGCGCGCGGTGGTGCGCATGATCGTGGCGAGCAGCCGCAACGCGTCCGGTCCGCCCCGATCGCGCAGCGCGCCGCATTCGATTTCACCGGCCAGGCACTCCGCCTGGCCGGCAATCGTATCGACGGCGCGGCGCAGCGCCTCCTGACCCAGGGCGATCTGCACCTCGTCGGAGAGGGCGTTCCAATCCTTATTCCAGTTTGCGAGCATGACTCGGTCTCATTCCGGCCATTCTGGCACTGACATATGCGCCGCGGCGCGTTGTCGCGCGGTCGGGAGCATGCTGAGCGATGCCGGTAAACGGGGCGTTACCGCCCAGGCCCGTGTCAGGTCAGGCGCAGCGACACCGGCGCGAGATGGTCGAACTCGACGGTGACGGCGCAGGGGCCGTCGAGCCATATCGGCGGCGTGACGCTGCCGAGCATCACGATTTGTCCGGTCCGCAGGCCGCCGAACGCGGCGGCGAGCGGGGAACTGGCCAGCCATGCAAGGGCCGCCATCGGATCGCCCAGCAGATCCGCGCCGACGCCCTCGCCGCGGATGGTGCCATCGACCAGAATCCGCCCGCCGAGCCGGGGCAAAGCCAACGCGCGCCAGTCTGGAGCGGGCGCGCCAGTGACCGCCGCCGCATGATACACCTGATCGGCGATCAGCGTCGGCGTGCCGACCAGCGCCAGGTCGCCAGCCGGCGGCTTCCCGTAGCGGTTCTCGACGATTTCGATGGCGGCGAACAACGCGCCGACGGCGGCGGCGGCGGTCGGGGCATCGGTTGGACCGGGCGGCAGGTCCGCCGCGAGGCGCACGCCGATCTCGCATTCGACACCGGCCGACCGGAACTCCGCCCAGGGCAGCACGGCGCCGCTGCCGTGCAGGCCCAGGCGCGGCATGAACCCGCCGGCCGGGCCGGTCAGCCCGAGATACTCCTGCATCCGCCGCGCGGTCGCGCCGATCTTGAACCCGCCGGGGACAGCCTCGCCCATAAAAGCCGCGAGCGCGAATTGCACCGCGACGCCCTCCGCCTCGTCGCGGGGCGCGATCGATGGCGGCAGCGGCCCAGCCGGCTCGCGCGCCGCACGGGCCTGCTGCAGCGCCCGGGCCGCCGGCTGCGGGTCGAACACCGCCGTCACCCGCGCCTCAGCCGGGGCGTCCGAGTTCATACAGCGCCACGGCGGTCGCGGCGGAGACGTTAAGGCTCTCCATTTCGGAGGCATGTCCCTTCGGCATGGCGATGCCGGCGATTTCGTCGCAGGTGTCGCGCGTCAGCCGCCGCAGCCCCTCGCCCTCGCTGCCGAGCACCAGCGCGACGCGCCGCTCGGCCAGCGCCGGTCCGGAGAGCGGCTTGCCGTCGGCGGCGAGCCCGACCACCCAGCAGCCGGCCGCCTTCAGAGCGATCAGCGTCCGCGCGATGTTGACCGCCCGCAGCAGCGGGATTTTCTCCAGCGCCCCGGATGCGGCCTTGGCGAGCGCGCCGGTCTCCTCCGGCGCGTTGCGCTCCTGCGTGATCACGGCGGCGATGCCGAAAGCGGCGGCGGAGCGCAGGATGGCGCCGACATTGCGCGGATCGACGACCTGATCCAGCACCAGCACCGTGCCCGGCCGTTCCAGCACCTGGGCGAGAGCGGGCGGTGCGAGCGGATCGGCCAGCAGGGCGGCGCCCTGATGCACGGCGTCGCGGCCCAGCAGATGATCGATGCGGGCGCGCTCGGTCCGTTCCGGCTGGATCGACCAGGGTGGTGGGAGCATGGCGGCAAGCGCCTTCTCGGCCTCCTCGGTCAACACCAGGCGGCGTAGCCGGCGCGCCGGGTTGGCGAGCGCGCCCGCCACGGCGTGTAGGCCGTAGAGCCAGACGGTTCCCTTCGGCGCGTCGGGACGATGGTCGGGACGCGGTTGACGGGCGGGCCCGGGTCGGCCGGCGCCGATGCGGTTGGGCCGGTTCGCCTGGTCCGGCGCGGTGGCCCCGCCCGGCGCCATGGTCCGTTCCGGCGCGCGTAGGGTGTTATTCGCGCCAGCGCGCTCGCCACGCGGACGATCGCCATCGGTCCGGTTCACCCCGCTTCGGTCCTGGGCGCCGCGGTCCTGGCCCGCACGGGGCTGCCCGCCACGGGGCTGAAAGGGGCCGGCACCCGCATGATTTTGGCGCTGCGATCCGTCACGCGGCGCGCCGCCACGCGTGTCCGATGGACCACGCGAGGGGGTGCGGGGGCCGCCGTTGCTGCCGGCACCGCCCGGGGGACGGCTGCCTCGATGAGGTGGTTTCATGATACGACGGCCTATACAGCCGCGCCGGTGCGGCGACAAACGGGAGGCGTCGGGTCCGCCGTGACGGGGCCGGGGTCGCCTCTCATTCAAGCCCCATCAGTCGATGTCGAAGCTCCATCGGCGCGCCAACAATGCCGCGACAAGCGGAAAATGCTTGTCGGCCTTCGGTTTCTTCCGCGTCGCCCCAAGCACGGCGTAAACTATGGGTATGATCAGATAAAACCCGCCAACCCACCCGACCACCATTCCACGCGCGACCGCGGCAGTGCCCCAGGGAGCGTCAAAAGGTTCAGGGCTGGCGGCCCAGTCGAGCCCATACACATAGTGGCCGCACACGGAGCCAAAGCCGACGCCAACCGCGATCATGGGAAGCGCGGCGAAAAGCCCCGCCGCGTTTCTGACCCGGGTGCCGGTGAGGCATACCTTGGAAACGTGGGATCGGAACCCCCACAACTTCATACTGTCCGTAGAAGTCGATCTCGCAGCCAAGCGGATCCATCGGTTTCCCCTGAGCGACGCCGTTCTTGACCGAGCGTCCTGTGAGCTTCGCCTCCTTGGCGTAGTTCGGATTCGGTGGCCCCTGGCATGTCCAGCACACCACTGGGTCGGATGCGGGCGGACGGATTGCGTCTCTTGCGTGGTTGTCATCGATGGTTCCCAAACAGAAACACTCGGCTTTGTCTACCGCGAACCCCACCGCCTTCGACGGCGCGCCCACCGGCATCAACGCGCCGCCCCCCGACGAACCCGCACGGTCCGCTGGCCGGGCGATGTTGATGGGGGCCGAGATGGCAGAGAAGGTCATGCTCGCGGCGGCCCGACGCGGGCATATGTGACGTAGATGTAATGTGCTGTCGGATTTCTGGCGGTCCGCGCGTTACGATGTAGGGGTCTCGCTGTGGGCAAGCGGCGCCGGACGACGACAACACCGAGGTGAGCGATGGAAACCGAGACGAAGCCAGCATTTCCGGTAACCCGGACCGACGCGGAATGGCGGGAATTGCTGACGCCGGAGCAGTATCATGTGCTGCGGGAACACGGCACGGAGCGGGCAGGAAGCTGCGCGCTAAACTATGAGTCGCGTCCTGGCAGCTTCACCTGCGCGGGCTGCGGGCAGAAGCTGTTCGAGTCTGGCACGAAATTCGACAGCCGCACCGGATGGCCCAGCTTCAATTCGCCGGTGGAAGGCGCGGTCGAGACATCGGTGGATCGCAGCTTTTGGAGCGTGCGGACGGAGGTTCACTGCAGCCGATGCGGCGGCCATCTCGGGCATGTGTTCGATGACGGGCCGGCGCCGACCGGCCTTCGCTACTGCATGAATGGCGTGGCGATGGATTTCAAACCCGCCTGAAGCCGTCAAAGCGGTCCCTGGCGGCGTCGATCGCCTGCGCAATGGTGTGATTTTTGCTCGCCGGCATTATGGTGAAGAGGAGATAGCGCATCCCGAAACCGATCAGGCGTCGATGACCACCCAGACGGTCAAGAGTGTTTGTCCCTATTGCGGGGTCGGCTGCGGTATCGTCATGGATGTCGCGGATGGCCGCGTGGTGAAGCTGACCGGCGACAAGACGCATCCGACGAATTTCGGCCGCCTCTGCACCAAGGGCAGCACCTGCGCGCAGGCGATCGCCGTCTCCGGCCGGATGGACCGGGCGTATTTCCGCCAGCCCAACAGCAACGACCATGTGCCCGTCGAGATCGGTGCCGCGATCAGCGAGACGGCGCGGCGGTTGCGCGGTATTCTGGACGCTCATGGCCCCGATGCCATCGCGTTCTACGTGTCCGGCCAGATGTCGCTGGAAGCGCAATACCTCGCCAACAAGCTGGCCAAGGGGTTCGTCCGCACCCGGTATATCGAATCGAATTCCCGGCTGTGCATGGCGAGCGCGGGCAGCGGATACAAGCTGTCGTTGGGCGCTGACGGGCCGCCCGGCTCGTATCAGGATTTCGACCGCGCCGATCTGTTCCTCGTGATCGGCGCCAACATGGCCGACTGCCATCCGATCCTGTTCCTGCGCATGATGGACCGTGTCAAACAGGGCGCGAAGCTGATCGTGGTCGACCCGCGCCGCAATGCGACCGCCGAAAAGGCCCATCTTTTCCTACAGATCAAGCCAGGCGCGGACTTGGCGCTGTTGAACGGTCTGCTTTATCTCCTGGTCGAGAGCGGCAAGATCGATCAGGCCT
>Ga0116231_10014626_pt1 | contig 10466 bp, 2 predicted proteins | sample S1TSphgellanicum_2_FD_89695 | JGI IMG/M metagenome (GOLD analysis project Ga0116231, IMG submission 89695) | Host-associated microbial communities from peat moss isolated from Minnesota, USA - S1T2_Fd - Sphagnum magellanicum MG | ecosystem: Host-associated > Plants > Peat moss > Unclassified... | reverse complement strand
TGTAGGGCAAGAAAAGGTCACACTCGTTGTAATTGCATTCTACCTTCAGATCTACATATTCAATTGCTTCAAAGATTCTAATTCTATGGCCTCCATCCCATGGATTTTGTATGTGTGTACACCCCCACTTTCATTGATGGCTTCCTACCTTAGTATGATCATAATCTTAGTTGGGTCCAAATGCATTCAAAGGATCCAACAAGATCACTTTATTCAAGGATTGTGTCCTTTTGCACAAAAATAATTTCTTCATAAAAAAAAAAAATTTTGAATGAAAATTTTAAAAGCTTCTTACTAAATATGCTTATATTTTTTCCAATATATCATATATTATGTGTTAATCATCTTTGAATAAATGTGAATTTCTAAAAGTTTGTAGATTCCATCAAATTTTGTGTTTTGATTTGAAAAGTAGTCATCATTCAATCATATCAAAATATGTTAACTATCTGAAGGTCATTTTCTTCTATTACAAGTTACAACTTTATTTCAAACATCATGTACATTATTCCAAATTTACAAGTGGTAAAGATAATTTTGAAATTCTAACCTTTTAAAACATGTTTTGAAATTTTTTTAATCAAATTACATTTTCTTTAAATTGTGAGTGTTTTTTTTTAGTGTGGTTCTTATCATCTACCCAAAAAAATTCATCAAAATGCTTTTATGAAACAAGAAATAAAATAACCCTTTGCAAAATTGACCTTATTTAACACACCTTTTGTTCATTTTCCACAATCCTTGATTAAAATCAAAACATAAAGTTGGATTGAATGAATTTTAGATATGAATATTTCAAGATTCATTTGAGTCATTTAGCACAACTTGCAACATTGATTACCATGGTTTACAAATGGAAAATATAAACAAATTTATTTTAATTTTGAATTGTCGCTATGACTCGATGCCCTTTTGGGCTCCTTTAATTGAATGTCTTTTATTTCACATTCACATAGACACCATTTGGATGCATATGGAAAGGTTTTCAAACAAGGGTTACTTGAAAATTTCTCACATAATGTGAATTTAAGTGTAGGTATTTCATTCTTTTTACATTCTTCTAAACTTCAAAAATGGAATTCAAGGAATATGGAAAGAAATATTTTGAACACATGAATGACAAATGCTCAATTGGGCTTGGGGCATTACAAGTTCACTTGTAGTAAAAAGTTGGGTCTAGACATTCTCCACCTTACAAGGTCTTTTTGAAGGAACAACCATTTAACAAAATGTTTTGCAAATAAGGCCTTAGCTTGCAACCTTGAATCTAAAATGTTAAATGCCAACCATGTAAAAAAGAACCTATAAAAGATTACCATTCCCATCCCAAATCATCCCAGTACCCCAAGTTGTAAAAGTTTTTTAGCACACTCACATCAAAATCAATGATTATAATGTGATCAAACATCAAGTCTCACCTTGTATTAATAATATATCAATTTTTTAATTGAAAGTCAATCTTCAATTCTATTCAAAAGCCGATAAGTTTTCAACTTTTGAGAATAGAAGAAGGTTAGACATGTCCACCATTATTTTTTATTAACATGGGCTAGAATCAAAATTTTGAATCTTCATCCTTTAGGATTGGGAAAAACTTGGAGCTAAAAAATAATAAGGATGAATTTTTAAAGATTTTTTAGGAGTCCAAAACTCTCTTGTTTCTTTCTATTAATCTTGGTTGATTCCACCACTTGTTCTCACAAGCTTGTAACTTATAAGAATTTGAAATTAACAAATTGCCTATGCTCGATAGGCAAACCACTACCCTCAAATTACACAAGACCTTCCATTATATGTTTCTTTACAACAAGATGCTTTCTTTTTTTTTTTCGTCTCCTTAATTGTTGGAGGTGCTTGCTTTTACATCCATTGGTTTCCACAAGTGAAAGTGAATAGGATGCCCCATTTTTTAATGTAATTTTTATTTTCAAAAATTTCCATTCATTAGTGGGAATGGGGAATTAACCATTTATTCAATTTTCAAATTTAATAACATTTTACACCATTAGGCAACGGCAAGGTGCCAAATTGGCACCAAATATGACATAATCTAGTTGCAAGTGGCAAAATGGGTAACTTTTCAAGAATTATTTGGTTAAGGTGTTCTTTTTGTAAAGTATTTTAAAGTTATTATTTTTTTCCTTGTGAAAATGTCAAGGTTACATTTTGAAATTTTCCTTCCATATATAATAGGCTAAGTCCTAGAATTTTGAATATATTACACTATGATAAAGAACATTAGATTCTCAAGCTCCATGAACATTTTATTTTCATGGTGTTAGTAACAAGTTTGGTTCAATCATCAATGTTGAATTTTGAGAATTTGAAACAAACACTATGAAAAATTATGTTTATCGTAACCACACTGCCTTACAAGTAAAGCTCCAAAACAACTAATATGCAACAACACTACAACTATCCCATGGAAATACAAGAAATTAATAAAAAAATGCCACATCAAAAAATCAAAGAATTGTATTGTAGTTGCAAATTAATTACAAGACATACACCTATACGGTGGAATGTATGCACCATATATTTGTTGTAATCAACCATGTTTGACTTTTTGCCAAGTTACATTTTAGTTGCATGTGAGAATTACATTACAACTAGTGTGAATGTAACTATTAATTACCAACAACTACTTTGCAAGTACTATTGCAACTTATGTATGGCCTTGACACATGCGATCATGCCATGTGTGTGCATTTCCATTGCCCATTAAATATGAAACTATCAACTTATTTGTAACTAATTTAAACTATGATTCCCCTTCGTATGTACAATTAGTTGTGCCATTTGATTACCACTATGTAAGTATTATAGTCTTATTTTTTATGACTAAAGTTCAATTGTTGTATTAATAATATTTCATTACATTGCAACTCACAATATTAGTTGGCATACATACATATCAAGCCATAAAATTTCATGAAAGGTGAAAATCTACTTTTGAATTGAAACTAAAGGCAATGTGTATATTCCATTAAACATTCAAAGGGTTGTACATATGGATATGTGTCTATATACTTCAATGTTTTCTACTCAAATTCACGTTTATTATTTAATATTTCATAATGAATTTTTTTAATAATATATTAATTAGTAATTAACATTTAATATATTTAATCATTACAAAATAATTAATTAAATTGAATAATAAAATATTCACATCAATTGATTAATCTATTTATTTTTTTTACTTAATTCAGACAACAATTAATTAATTATCTAAAGTTGGATAATTAATTATCAAATAATAAATTATCTAAATTCACTAACTATTTAATTATTTAATTCAAATAACTTTAATAATCAATCTTGTTAATCTAGGTGAATAATTGTTAAATTTTATTTGAATTTAAATCATCAATAATCCCATAATTATTTTTATTATTAATTATATGATATTTATTTTGATAATTAATTATCTTATACTTATTTTTTATAGTTAACTATTTAATCTTTATTCTCATAACTAATTATCTTATACTTATTTTGATAGTTAACTATCTAATGTTTATTTTTATAATTAATTATCTGAACTAACTAACTAATTTATTATCAGATATTTAATTCAGAAAATTAAATTTCAAATAATTATGTGAAATGATTCGTTATAAAATTTTAATTATTTATTTTGATAATGAATTAATTTTTTAATTAAATTAAAAATAAATAAAATTATTATTCTAGATAATAAATTATTTGATAAGTAATTCACAAATATATTGAATAATTATTTCTTTAGTTGTATAATTTATAAAATTAAAATCAAATACAACATGTCGGGAAAAAAAATTTGTAGTTGTAACTCAATTTGCAACTAAGGTGCAACTAAAGGATTCAATCCATATGTTTTGTCTTCAAGATCTCATCTCACAAACTTTACAAGGAAATGCCTTTTCTTGTATGCTCACATTAAAATACATGTTCCATTTTGGAATAAACTCATAAAAGCTTAACCCTAAAACTTAACACAAAACAAATTTAAAAATTTATGTGGTTATTATTTAATTCACTTACCCTTCTACCTTCCTACTTACTTGCCTACCTAAATAAATAAAGGTAGGTTGGTATGTAGGACCTTCCCATTTACCTACCATGGTTATGTACCGACCTACCTATGTATTGGCCTACCTATGGCTATGTATCAACCTACCTAGGTAAATTCTTTCTTTCTTTCTTTCTTTCTAAATTCAATTAATATGCCACATGTCAACTTTTGATTATGCCATGTTTCATAATCCAAAACCATTTAAAATCAATAATCACAATGGATAGTATATATCAATATTTCAATATTTCAACCTAGGAATTAATATCACTTATCTAGAGGATTTGAAACTCTAAAATGCCCATTTTAACATATATAAATGGCTTATAAAATTAAAACAAAGCGTTCAATCATAATCAAAATTATACAAAAACATTTATAGCATAGTGAAATGAACTCATAACAAATGTGAAACCTATAGAAAAATATTTTGTGACCTTCTAATCCATGTTCTTTTCTTCAAAATTTTCAACACATCTTTTTGAGGATGGTGATTTATAATATCATTTTTGATTTTTCATGCAATGTGCCCCTAAACCTTCAACTAATCTCCAATCTAACTAATTAGTTACATTGAACATATTGCAACTATAACCCAAAATTAAACCAAGTTATATCCACCCACCAAGTTTCATAGGGTTAAACACATGTGGTCGTTCATTATGAACACAACAAAAGAAAAATATTGGTCATCACCCCAATCTCATTGCCATACAACAATCAATGGGGGAATCAAAAAAATCAAATCCAAGAAAATGTTTGCATTAGTGCCAACCCAAGTTTACAACCTAAACCTTGTTAAAACTTAATCATTATGTATGTGCAACTCCAAAATCAAATAAGATTTACACAACAGGTAGAATTAATGGTAACCTTGTCCTATATCTAACAATTAACCACACTTAACAAACTTGCACCCTCCTAAGTAACAATTCATAATGACACAATGTATCATTCTTGCAATTTTTCATTGATGTCCACCATTGTCATCACTAATTTGCCAAATGGTTGGGTCATATATTTAGTTAATTTTGGAGTTTAAAAAGTCCAAAATTAACAAATCACCATTTGGGTGCAAACGAAATACAATGAGCCAATATGAATTTTTTTTAAATGACTATATTTTTTTTTCCAAAAATTCTTTTTCCATATGAATGAATTTTGGAATAATTCTTTTTGGAACTTGTTATAATAAATCTTTATAATTGTCCAAGTACATGACACGTTTTTTTCTTCATCATTTTTTAATAAATATGAATTTTTGAAAGTGTCTTAATTCTTTGTAAATTCAATGCTTCGTCTTTAAAAATGATAATAATTTCAAATCATAACCATTTTTTTTTACATTTTTTTCTTATATAATAAACTAAAAGTTTTCTTAACACATCATGTATATTTTACCCCATTTATGTGTGGCAAAGGACTTTTGAAGTTCTAAAATTCTAGATCAATTTTGGAAAGTTCTTTGAATTTTTAAAGTTTTAAAATTCCATATATTTTAGGGTATGAATGTTTTTTTAATGTCATTAATAGATTTTTATCCTTTTTTTTTCTTCCCATCAAATGTGTTTTATTATATGAATCCTCTTGATAGTCCTTTGCAAAATTAACTTTTGTTTAATACATTGTTATTCATTTTTGGAGGTCTTAAATCAAAACTTAAAACTTAAAATTTCATCAGATGGATTTTTTGTTTGAATTCCTTGACATTCATATGAATGAAAAAAAAAAACTTTCCATGATTGTCATGGCTTTAAATGAAAAACATAAATATTTATCCAATTTTGATTATGTTTCTTTGCGGTTCAATGCCCTTTTTGGCTTGTTGGATTATAACTACAACCACTTGGATGTTTTGAAAAGAAACTTTGATTTGGGGGCCACCATATGATGTAATAATATATATTAATAATGTGGTCTCAATTTCAATAGAAAGCATGATCCTAATTATCAAATTTAAAAAATCCAAAATGAATAGTTTAATCTAGAATTAATTAAATACATGGCTTTGTTACTCAAAGGTAGCAAGATTATTTTCTTATGAAGATTTCCAAGTGTGCATGCCCCAAGGTCAAGCTTGGATTGGGTTCAACAACCAATGTTATGACCGACCAAAATTCAATCCAAAAAATGAATTTCATTTCCAACACTTCAATTCAAATTCTTGTCCCAAATAACTCTTGCCAAGCCAACTGCAATTCAATTTCCTGCAACAATTTCTCTAGTGTTAACATAAATTATCTAAACACATAACACAAAAACTAGATACATCTTTTGTATTTCAAGAAAACTCACCTACAAATTGCAAGAATCCAAGTTCAAAAACACATGGCAAAGCAATCACATGTCCCTCTTGTGTGCTTTAGAATTTCAAAATACAAAAGATGAAACTCCAAAACCATGCCGCAAGGATAATCTCCTAAACAAAAATAATAATTCAAACCTTTTTCAACTTGAATTAGGTTCCAACAACAAATATTAAACTGCAAAAAATTAAAACCTTAAAACAAATACCTAACATGATTGAACTACTTGTCCAAAATGACTTAAGAAGGTAAATATTGTTTGTTTTTCCCCCCTCACAAAAGTAAGTGTGTTTAATATAACTATATTGGCTTCTTTTTCTTAATCATATTCAACACTATAGTTAGTTACATGTGACATGTTTGATGTTTATATTGTGATGTAGGTGTATACAACTTACTAATTAATATAAGCCATTTTCATTAACATTGTGACTTGTGATGTGTTGCATTTGCTAAATTTAACTAACACCTCTATGAAAATGTGATGTAATGGTTAATGACTTGGTTTCTCATTATGGAGGTGAGGGATTCAACTCCTTATCTTACAACCTATAAATTCAAACCTAATAGGATAGGCTCAATACATTACTTAGGTAATTAAATTATTAAACATGTTAGTTATGCATGCCCTATCTATTATTTTTAATAAATTTATTTGTTGTATTATACTATTATTACAATGAATACAAACCTTGAAAATTACAATCGTGATTTATGCTACCTATTAATGAACATGATGAACTAGCATTTGTTAGTCTTCAACAAAAACATACGTGATGGAATTATTAGTTATCAATCAAAATAGATATGACACGTCGAACATAATTCAATCATATTTGAAATGGTTGACATATATTTTATGTTGTTTTAAAAAATTGGTTGTTTTTTATTATAGGGTCATCCTCTTTAAGTGTCAATTTGAACTCAAATATAGTGATAAAAAACAATGTAATATTTATAATAGTTACAATGCATAGATGAATTGGACATTATACTTTCTTTTTCATTTAAGTTTTGTTTATGAACATGTCAACATGGAACCAAAACTACCTGGGGCATCTTGAATGATTCCAAATTATATGCATAATCATGCTGAATGTATACATTATATATTCAATTTGTTTTTACATCTTGATTATTGATCAAAATTAATGCTTTAGGAATTTATTATATATATGATACATGGGATAAAAGGGGGATTTTTTAAAGTTATAAACCTTAATAGAATATTTTATTTTATTTTATTAAAATTGAAAATAATTAAAATATATATTTAAGTATATTTTCATAATCCAATTCTTGGCACCCTACTTCATAATTCTTTTTTTTCTCATTAAATTGCATCTTATATTTTTTTTCACATCATTTGGGAAAAAATGGAAGTAACTTCCTTTGGAATAAAAGTGATTACAAATTGAAATGATTGTAAATCATTTACAATTTGACCATTTGATTGGAATGTTTCACATTAATGCGTTTACCTAAAACTATATATATGCTACCAAAAAATAATATAATATATATTATAATTAATTTTAACACTATAAATTTTTGCCTAAAGTGGGTAGACTATAATGTGCTTTTACTAGGCAAAGTGAACATTTATGTTCATAAAAACTTTGGCTCCATGTAGCATATCAATGTGAAAGATAATTTTCTATTAATGTTAAATATCACAAAACTCTCACAAGTTTCATTAGCTTTTCATTTGATTGAAAGTGCATAGTATTAAGGGTTGTAAATGTTAAAACAAAAAGGTGAAATAGGGGAGAAAGGGGAACTATCCATTATGATGGATTGCACAACCTTGTGACTAAATCAACAAATAGAATATGAATTTTAACAATGGAAATATTAAAAACATAGGTATTTAAATGAAATATTTTAAAAACATGTTATATAGATCTCTTCAATGGTGCTTGCAAATAATGTGAGGTCGATTATGTTACAAAATTGATCATTTATGTTTGAAAACTAAAATTTGATGGAAATGTGAAAGAAATTTTTTTCCTCCATGGGTGATTATCTTGAAATGGGGTTTCAACTTCTGAAAAACAAAGTGTGACTACATTTTACCATTAAGATTTTATGGGTTTCAATACCAACTTCCTTTGGGGGGCTTAGGGGGAAGGGATGAAAACCTATAATGCAAAAATAGGTAGGTTAATATGGTTGTAGTTGTTATAAAAAAATGAAATATGATTGTTTAGTTTCTCTTGCATGGTGCAATGCACATTTTAACCATAAATTTATGAATTGATCTCCAAAAACAAATCCAAATTAAACAAAAGAAGAAAAGAAAAGAAAAGGCCAAGAAAGTAAGTATGTAAAAATACCAAAGTTAAAAAGTTTGGTTCATGCTTTAGCTTTTCAAAATTTGTACAATAATGGAATTCTTCTTGATGTTTGTAGTTGCATAAACACAATGTTATGATTAGATCTATTGAAACACAACACTTTCTCATGAAGATGCAAATCATTTTTGTTCAAAGATGATGAATAATAACTTGATCAATAATAACATGATTATTGATCAACTATATAATAATTTGAAAGGAAAAGAATGAGAACAAATCAAATAAACATAAACTATTCTTTGATTTTAAAAATCCAACATCCTAATGGACATCATTGTATGATCTTGGGAATGCACATGAAATCTAGTACTAATACTTCTACATTTATAACTTGAGTGTGCAAAGCCCTTGAGCAATCTAAGGTTAGATCTCATCATAATTTGTAAACAAATTAGCCAAAAAAACTTGAAAAAACCAAAATTGACAATATGGAAACTTGTGACATCCAATGTTCCATTGTGCACAACACATAATATAAAAAATGATCACCATAATGTCCTAGGTTATACTAAAGTAAAAGTGGAAAATGTAACACCCATACATCCTGGTGAATTTATCATGAAACAACCATTTGAACATAATGAGAAATAATGTTTCAAAACTTTTTTTGTAGAAAACACCACGATTTGACATTGATCTACAAACATAAATAATTAAAAGATACATAACCTTAATGTTGTAATTAAAACCTAAACCAAATTGTCAAACCTTAAGCAACTTCACAACATTCACAAAGAATGTCGAAAGAATATTTGCAAGTAAGAAAAACATATAAATGGACATCTACCATGGAAGGTAATTTTTTTATTCCATTTTCTTTGGAAAAACACCACCTTGATACAAAACAAGATAGAAAAACACCCTTAAATTCTAATTTATAGATCAAATGCAATCACATACTACTTAAAATAACTCATAAAGTGCCATTCTAAAATCAGAATCCACAATCCCTTTGGCTTCTCCAATTCTTGCAAGAGTTATAATCATAGAATGTAAAAAAGTTGAATCTACAAAAGTGCAAAAAGAACTAAAATCTTAAATAACTTATAGGGAATTCAAACCCCTGTCACCAAAAAAGAGAGGGACCCAGACAACAACCAGACCCCTCCACACTCTACCACATTGCTTGTGACTGGTCTATCATTCCTCACACACACACCAGCAGAACATTCACAACAACTTGCACGGACCCAGACTCCTCTGAGCCTCTTGCAGACACAATCCCTCCACAGGGCTTCCAAGATAGAATTTCACAATTCTGATTCGCACAAAAAGTCTCCGCCAACACAAGCGTCCAACCTCTTAGAACATCAAACAAAGGCCTGAGATCTATCTGTCCACTATCACACTCTCCTCCAAAAACAGACCATTCCAAACTGTTGATATCCTGCACTTCTCCAGAGACTACTCTGTTCTACAACCTCATCCTTGCTGGATCCGATTCTTTCCAAACGCAGGAGCTAGCTTTATCCTAGTTACTAACGCAGCAGAAGAAAATCAGTAAGACTAGCTACCAAGCTCCGAGCTCCTCTGGCAAAAATCCTTCCCCTTCTCTTCACAAAAAAACCTCCTCTATGTTTTCCTCTCCTCCTGCCTTTCTCCATAAGCACCCCCTTTCCTGTCCAACTCCCCAGGATCTACCTCAATTGCCACTTACCTTCATCATGAATGCCCATTCCGGCGCCGCCATGCCGCCTCAAGCCATAAAGGCCAGTACCTCCGTTGCCGTGATCCCGTGCCGTCCTC
>Ga0116231_10014625_pt1 | contig 10468 bp, 4 predicted proteins | sample S1TSphgellanicum_2_FD_89695 | JGI IMG/M metagenome (GOLD analysis project Ga0116231, IMG submission 89695) | Host-associated microbial communities from peat moss isolated from Minnesota, USA - S1T2_Fd - Sphagnum magellanicum MG | ecosystem: Host-associated > Plants > Peat moss > Unclassified... | reverse complement strand
TGACAAGCTTCACTCACTCACACGGGCCTGCACACAACCCACACAAAGTGGTTAGTGCAAAGTTGGAGCACCCTTGGTGCTAGGACGAGCCACGGGCAACACGGACACACAAAACTCACCACGGCCCGGACTTGGGGGAAGCCACCACCTTCCCCCTTATAGTACATCCGTGGATAGCTCTCCAAATGGCCATTTTTCCCGGGACTCCCGAGTGGAAGTCCCGAAATCACGCCAAATGGGACTCCCGCGACTTTGGAGCCCCATAACTTTGCAAGCAGACCTCGGATCGCAATGCGGTCTAAAGCAAAGTTGTAGCTATTGTCGAGAGCTTTCCACAGATAAGTAAATCGGGTCGATTCCCGACTTTTTGTGGTCGGGAGTCAAACTGGCAGTTCGACTCCCGGCCCTTCTTTTGGCCATAACTTGTGTTTCAGATGTCCAAATAAGCAATGCGAGCCCATTTTAGACATCTACGTTTCAAAAGCTTTCCGATGATATAAAGAACGCCATAATACATTAAGGTTTGACCCCTGAAATCGTTTTCTAAAGTTTCGGGAGTCCACCAGGACTCCATCTCCCAAAGTGGGATTGGCCTTGGGAGTGTGAATGTTCACTCCCTCACACTCCCTCACACTCCCTCACACTTTCTTACACTCCCGGGCTCCCTCTTGGCCCATAACCTTGCAACCCCCTTTTGCCCTGGTCGTGAGCCCAAAGCTAGGGTTGCAACATCTTTTATGATTTTATCGTGTAATAATTCCATAATAATATGTTTCCTTCTTCCTAAAATGGAGTTGTAATCCAAAATATTAGTGGATATCTTTTAGCACCCAAAAGGAAAAGGAAAAACCCATTAGAACTTTTAACATAAAATAAACCATGGTATTGAACATTTATGTAGAAGGCAAATGTGCACAACACTTTTGAATCATTCAAACTTCTTAGAAGGCCCACAAGCAAATATGTAAACATTTTATTGCAATCCACAATCACTTGTGCAATTCCATTATGCATGCATGTTTTGTGATAATAGTGATTTTCAACATATGAAATAGGTTTAACAATCAAGATGGAATGCCATCAATGGCCCTACACATTAGGAAAACCACGCCAATTTTTAAGATCTTCCATTACAATTAACACAACCCTTCTTTGAGGCTAAAAAATAAAATCCCTATATACATCATTGAATGTGTATATAAAATCATTCAAGACAAGGGACATTGTTGATTTTCCTACTACAAAGAGTTCATTGCAAGTAAAAAAATTAGCACCATGTGAATTAATTTATAAATTTCATAACATACACAAATTTTTACAATTTAATTATTTTTCTATATTTAGTATCTTGCTTTTCAATGGTTGAATTTAATTTTTATGCAATGCTAAACAATGTAATTTTTTCCACATTAAAGAAAATTCACCCACCTATTTTCATCAAAAATTTGTTAGCAAAAACTTGGAAGTTGTGCTTCTAGGCTTGACCCAATGACCTAAATCAAATGATAACAAATTCAAAGCAGTTGAATTTTTGAAAACATGTAAAACAACAATAATACTTGCAATAACTTGGATTGCAAAGATTCAATTGTTATCATTGGAATATCTAGGTTGAAGAAAGTCTAAATTGTTATAAACATTGTTGTGAAAAATATTTCTTGCATTAGGTTAAACAATGATGTAATTCAATAAATTAAAATAAGATATTTTATCTGATCATCCATTATTGGTGTAGGAGTTAACAAAATATGTAAAAATAAATGATATTTAAAAAATAAATAAAAGGGTAATGGGATATCAAATTCCACATCAACAAAACAAGACACCATTGTTGTTTATAACAAGTTCATTTTAGAGATGAAAAACACCTGCAAAAAAAAAACAACAAAAATTTCACAAATAAAGTATAATAATAGAAAAATCACAAAGAAGTTGTCATTACATATAACAAGTTCACTATCAAGATGAATAAAATAAGAGACACAACAAAACCAAAACAACATCAAAAGGAAAACTACAAAAAACAAAAATTTCAAAAGTCGAAACAAACATCAAAAGGAAGATGTTGAATGCCACCATTGTAGCTTCAACCTTTGTTATGAAAAGGAATAATTGGACACAAAATTTCAAAAGAAAACTTCAAAACAACAACATCCAAAAATGATTAAAAAAAGTTGTTGTTGTAAGTTTGTCATGGAGAAAACACTTGCACACAAAAAATGACACAATAAACTACAAGAAGTAAAAGGCAAGAAACAAGAGTGATGCAAGAAAAATGACACAACAAACTATAAGAAACAAAAGCAAAATGATGTCGTTGACAAGTTTATTGTGGTGAAGAATCACTTCGCAAGTTGTACATTTGCAAAAAGTGCAAATGTGATGGTCGAAACAAGTAAATGCATGAAAAAATGTGAACAATTTGCAAAAGAAAATGAGAATGTTTAGGAAAGAACTACGATGAACAAGTGCGCTTGGTAAAAGAAAAATGAAAGACAACATGAAAACAATGGAGATTACAAGAAAGGAAAAAAATTATAAACACAAAATGGCATGAAGAAATTTTTTACCCTTAACACCATGTGTGACTTAATGATTGCAAAGGCAATGACGTGTAAACAAAAACAAGGTACACAACTTTAAGTGTGAATTGAGGTTTTCAAATGGCTATTTCAAGGTGATGTACCATCACCACAATTGGTCTTTGTTAATTGATGGTAATTATAATAACAAGGCAAAATAATTAAAAGTTAATTTTAGAATGAAAATGTTATTTAACGGTAGTATCATCAATCAATTACTTTCAGGGTAGAATAATCATAAGTTTATATTGGAATATAATTATAATAAAAAATTATTCAAATTGAAAGGTAAACCTCCTTGTATGGCTAGCTTAATGGGCATCCTAGTAATTATTTGATTAATAATGATAAATATTTATTCACCATTAGATACTGGGGGATGAAGTTATTTGAATAGTTCAAGCATAAGGTAATTGGCATGAGTTTGCCAATCAACTAGGAAATGTGGTGGAGATTTGGAGTGTTGGAATGGATGAGGTGTGTGTGATTTGTGGGGTGGGATCTTGTGGGCTCTTCAACCATTTGTCATGTTGATTTTCTTTTCTTATATGTTGTTCTTTGTGAAGTTCAAAAGAGAAACAAAAAACTAAAGGAGGAGGAAGATTGTACTTATGTGAAGAAACAATGGAATGGTAAATAGAAGCTCATGTCACATGTTTTCTTGTTGTTTGGTTTTGCTTTGACTTTATGGATGTAATGAGAATAGTTGTTATTATTTAATACAAAATATTGTAACTTTCAATTTAGTTAAAATTTCTCTTCATTTTTCATTTTCTATAATGTTTGTTAAAATTTGATCATCATTGGATAGTGGTTATAATAGGACGATAATTGGAAGAAAAAGGTAGTTATAATAGGAAAGTAGCCATTAAAAAAACAAGAATTACAAAGTATAAAAACATCTTGCTATTGGTGTAGCAATTATTGTTTATGATGTGTAATTTTTAGCAAAGGCCCAATGTTGCAAACTGAATGGGTTTGTTAAGCATTTAGAAATGCATTATTGCATTACAAATGAATGCTTATGGAGTGGTTGCAAATGAATATGTTCATTTAGGTGCTAACATTGCCTTAGAATTGATGAACATGTTTTTGTGTTGCGATTAAGGTTTGCTTTTAATCTATATATGCGAGGCAACCTACTAAACATGATTTATAGAAGAAAATGGACATCAATGCTACTGAAGGGTTTTTAAGGATGTTTGTTTTGATTGACTATATGCATTGAAAATGGAAAATTGCCTAATAATTTGGTAAGGTCAATATAAAGATGAAGATGGTCCAAAAAAGGATATTGGAGGCAACTAATGATCAATCATTATGAATTTAACATGCCTATTTTGGCATGGCAAGTTCCAACAATGACATCAATGTCTTAAACATGTCACCACTTACTCATTATATATTACATGTTGTCAAAGATGACATTCATTTTGTTATCAACTATATGAATTTGTTATTTGGTATTTAGTTGATTACATCTAGATCTAAAATAGTTTGTTTTGTGCAAACAATTCATGACCCTCATGATGAAAAGTGCCAACATTTCATTATGACACAAAAGACACTTCAAAAAACATGTTGAATGAGCTTTTGGTGTCTTTTGATTTTGATGGGCTATTACATCAAACCCTTGTAGGTTATGGGATTCGATTACTATGATAAACATTATGTTTGTTTGTGTCATCCTTTATAATATGATAATTGAAAAGAATATATGGCATGAACCTATAGCCTTTAATTAATCCATTTGACAATTTAGACATGAAAGGGGGGGTGATTTTGAAGTTTTGGTGCAAGGCATAAAATAGATTGAAAACTTGAATGCACATTTTTGTATTTGAAATGATTTGATTGAACATCTTTGGAGTGTCAAAAGAATTTTATTTATTGATAATTGTGCATTGCAAGGATGTTGATTGTAATGCATATTATGTAATATCCTTCAACTTAATATTATTTAAATATCAATAAATTTATTGGTTAAATGAATAGTAATACATATTTAGTTTTCATTAGATATCAACTATAATGATCTAGTAACTAATTTAATTAAGTAATAATTTTTAAAATATTGAAATATTGAAATAATTAATTGTTACTAACTTATTAATTAGTATTTCATAAAAAATAAATTAATAACTAAAATATGACTAATCAATAAATTTTAAACATTAAGTATTAATTTTAAAAACTCTACTAATATAACTAATAGTTAGCCTGAGCTAACTATTTTATTGTAATAATTTCCATTGTTTTTCATTTTTATAGCTAATAATAAATATTTAATAAAAAAATTTAATTGAATGATTATTGTAGCTAGTTGGTAACCAAGGCTAACTATTTTATTTTATTATTCATTTAATTATTTCACTTGTTATAGCTATTTATGAAATATAATAATAAATATTTAATATCTTTAATAAAAAAATATTTTTGATAAGTACATTCGTCCTTTGAAATAATTTTGGCATTTATATAATAATTTGTTTTTAAATTTACAATTTAACATATGTGAATTCTATATTATAATATAAATAATTCACGTTCAAAACCTTTCAACGTTACATAATGTGTTAAGTATATATACAATTTAATAGAAGTTTAAAATTATAATTATTATTTGATTTGACAATATGAAGATTATAATTTCATCTTTTAAGTGAAGGCCCAAAATGAAACATATTTTTTTGTCCAAATTGTGTGTAAAAAATTATTATTTAATCATATTGAATTTGATTTATACAATCATGTAATATTCCATATTATAACTAATTGATGTCCAAGATTTCAATAATAAATTTAAAAATTGCCAAAATAGTTTTAGTGAGGTACTTTGACTACAAATGAACATGCTAACTATGTAATGAATCCAATTTCATTCAAGGTGAAATGAAACAAAGGTATGGTATTTTAATTCATTTTTACAACCTTTTAGTGAATTGGGTTAGTGAAATAGACCTACTTTTTGTAGTAGTGCTAACATTTAAATTGGAAATAATTCTATAATTAAAATTATGATTTCAAAATGTGGGAAAATACAAACCAAATTACAATTTTCACTTTACATCCATGTAAATAAATTCCAATAATAGGCCTAGTAGTTACACCATAAATTAGATCATTATTAAGTTCATATAAAAATGAAACATAAATTAAGAAAAATAAACTACAAATATGTGAATTACATAACAAATGCAAATAAAAGAAAACTTACAATATAATGGTAATTTTAACCATTAGTGGTAATCCTTACAATAGTTTTACCATCCAATACTTCATGGTAATGGCCACAAACAAAATAAAAAATTCAAAAATTGATAAAAATATTTTTTAAAAAAAAGGTTTGGGGGGTGTTTGCCATCTTTGGCTTGTCATCATATTTCTTCATCTTTAGGATTATAACAATAGTGGTAGTTTGGTCCATTATTAATTGAGTTAACATGATTTATCGCAAATAACACATTTATAAACCACCATTTTCTCTTTGAAATTTTCCAACACCAAAACTATATATCTTCATTACACTAAAATCATACAAAGTACACCAACTTTCCAAAATATATAATCACCTCCAAAATACACACCCACCTACAATAATGTAAAAAAAATCATAGGAATAAAATACCATGATTTTTTTTGAATTTTTTTTAAAAACCCAAGTACTCTTCGCTCTCCCACATATAAACTAACAAATGCCTCCAAATCTTATCCCCAAATCCTATTTGTGGTGGTAATTATCAACTTTTTAATTAAATATTTTAAAAAGCTAATTAAAATTAATTAACATCACTTCCTTAAATCAAAGGATTTAATTAATTGTTGGTAATTTTAATCATGTCTTAATTGTTGATTGTAATTAAAGAAACTAATCAAGAACCACCACACACACACACACACACACACACATATAAAGTTTATAAAAAACTAAACAAAAAATTCATTAACTAGTATGCCAAAACATGGTAAATACAATTTGGTCTTTTGGATTGGATTGGTATTCATGCATTGTGAACAAAACATTAAAATTGGAATTGCTTCCAATTTTGATTTAAAAAAATATCGAATTGAAAAACCCTTTTCTTTACATTCACAATGAAAAATGAAACCAAAACTTAAAATTGGTTCAAATTTATTTTGCATAGTTAAAACCAAAAGGTGTTTTTCAAAATGAAAAACTAGCCAACATTGGTCCTTAAAGAATTGTTTTACCCCCAAGTTTAACATTGGAAAAAGGTGATTTTTTTTTTAAAAAAAAAATTCAATTTAGTTTTGGATCAAATTGCTTTCTTTCAATTGTATGGTTGAAAGAAATGGGCTTGGAAAAAAAATAGTAAATTATGAAACATTATCCATCTCCATCCACGTATGATTCCATGTAAACTTTTTATCCACTTGCATGCTTTTGGTTTGTTAAGGGTCAAAGAACTCATCCTCTAATGTCAAGAGACTTGGATATAAAGTTGTTCAAACAAGTAATGAATCAAATTTAAAGTGGAAAGAACATTTGTACTATGAAGTCATTGATAGTCAACACAACTTCTACCACTTGACTTAGAATGGATGAAGCTTACAAATGGATGAAACTTGCATCTTTTGGAAAGATTGGAACCTAATTAGGTGTAGAAATCAAGAATTAATGTATTAAAAGAAACTTTGATATTTTAGATGAATGGTTATTGTGATTGCAAAGTGTGAGTATTTTTTATTCAAACATATGTTAAAATTTGCTTCACTTTGCTACACATGTTCAAAACTTACTAGTCAAATGGTTATGGAAACATTCCTTTCCAAGGACCCAATAGAACATATTACCTAGGTGGAGATCAAGAAATCGAATCTAATGATGTAATAAACTTGCACAAATCTTATTGACAACAAATAGGCTACATGATGGATTTTTTAATACAAAAAACCACATACATTGCATTTTGAACTACAATCTAGAAAATCTCAATTATTTAATAGTCTAATATCATAATGCTACTAGAGTCAAGGTCATTTACCATTGTTTGAAATGATTTTCGTATCATAAATTAAGTAGTCTTATAGACATTTTGAACAACACTATGGGAAAGATAAGCATGCGATGCAAATGATTATTGTAGGGCAAGTTTACTTCTAAACTAAAATTTTAGTAACCTTATTATCAATTAAGTTTAGACCCTTCTTATGCTATAGTCCACCAAAATGAAAACCACATTGTTTCATATTTTTTCCTTTACAAAAGAAAGTTAACCTCGAAAAACATAAACATTTGGGAAATGATTTTACTATCACAAAAATTTCAAACATATTTTTTTTCATAGATCTATGCACATATTAAAAACTAAGGGAAATACATCATGGGATTTGAAAATACGGTGTAAATTATAAACATTTAAGATAATTTGATAAACATATGAGTAAGATTGGACATTCAAAATGAACCAATCTAAAAGGGAAACCTCTTGCTAGAAGTTATGGCAAAACTTTGAACATTCAAAAAAAGAAGAAGTTAAAGATCATCTCCTTTTCAACCAAGACTCATAACAAAATATTACATCTTATGTATCCCATGTTGAAATTTCAATTCACATAGGATAAAAATGATTTGGATTGAAAATTTCCAATGAATTAACATTCATGTAATTTGATGTTTGGAAAAAAATCCCGTGTTAAATAACAATTGGCCAATTAATAACACCTAACCTATTATTATCCAATAAATGAAATTGACAAAACACCACCTATTAGATATTAGATTCCACTAGGGGAAAATAAGATGGGAAGGCTAACTACATGGGGTATGGCTCTTGGGCAACCTTTTTCACACATGACAAAATGATTACACCAAATTTCTTGTTACAAAACCTCCTTAAATCTGAATGGATGTGTGTTGAGTCAACACACCATTGAATTTTATTCTTTTCTTATTCATCCAACTAATTTTAAAAATATGTCCTATTCCAAAGTTGTTATATATATTCCAAACTCATAACAATAAGCATTTAAAGGTGAAAATAGTAAAAGGTGTCTAATTTTAAAATTTTGATAACTTTTAATTGACACTGTGGAATGTAAAGTGTAAACTTCAAGAACATGGGTAGCTATTCGTTAGTGGTGTTAAATAGTTGGGAAATGGCAAGTGCATTGAAAATGTGTGGTGATGGGCCTCTTTGATTGATCCTAAACCAAAACTATGTTGACATGATGGACCCTTTCATAATATAAGATTACATAGCTTTCTTTGTGTTTAGATATCATAATGCCCTCCTTATGAATAAAAACATCCATCATAGTAAAAGAAAAAAATAAAATAAAAATGTAATACCTTCCATATGAAATCTAGAAATATGAAACAACTAAATGCATGTAATATTATGTGTGATAAGATGCCTTCCCAACTACACTATGAAAACTCTTGGAGTGTTTTATGAAAGCCACAATGCTACTAAGCAAGGTTATGTTAAGTAGGGAGATACTCCAATTAGGGTGAAATTGAAACCCTAAGCTACAATGCAATGTTATGTAACATGAATCATATGACAAAATTGAAATCCCTACTAAGCTAGGAACTATGCAAAAAACAATTTATCAAGCAAATTTTTATTTTGTTTCATTTTTATTTATTTTTGGGTTGGGTTATGGGGGATGAATGTGTGGGAGAACAAAATCATTAGAAAGTTATATTAAACATGGTGTCCAAATGTTGTAGGTAGTGCAATCCATCAAAACTTAAAGACTTGTTTGGAATGTAGGTTAGGGTAGTAGTACAAGGTACTTCTTTGTTGTTGTTTTGGATGTATGAGTATTAGATTTTAGTAAAACTTGTTGTGGTGGAGTGAAGTCAATGGACTTCAATGGGGGAGATAGATAGGTAGGTGGCATTGTTGGAAAGAGGTGGAAAGTGTGAGATCTATGTCATGTGATTATTGGTTCCTTGCTATGCATATCTATTGAAAATATAGTATTATAAGTTAGTGTGGAGGTGGAGGTAGGGGAATTTGTGTCATGTGATTATTGGTTTCTTTGTTCCATGTACTTATTTGGAAATCTATCTAGGAACAAAGGTAGTTTTGTTTGTTCTATTTTGTTTCTCATGTTGAAATCTCATAAACCATAATATGCCTCTTGTTACATTTTTCTTCATATCGTTGGAAAGCTCTTGATGAATGAATGAATACCTAGGTGCATTGAGTTGGTTTCATAATGTTTTGACATGTGTTGGAGAAGTTATTGAATATTGAATTTTTTTTCGATGAATTTTAAAAAAAATCAACGATAAATTTTTTATAAGAAAAAATTGAACCTACCCTTGTTGGTATTGTTTAAAAAAAACCTTTTGATGAATAAGATTTAATAAAGATGATTTGCAAATTTTTTTAGATCTACAATATGAGAAATATTAAATTTTGAAATAATTTGTGTCATTGAAAATTCAATTATTATTACAATTGATTTTGAATATCATGCAAGAGTTGTAAAGTAACATGGGTAAAATAGGTACGGACTATGGACACAAATTCACACCCCCCACACACCCAATAGCGAAAACACACATATGACTATTTATTGGTTCATTTGGTATTGAAAAATATAGTATTATAATTGATTTTGGATATCACCAAATATTTAAAAATAAACAAGAATATAGGTAGGTAGATAGGTAGGGTAGGTAGGTAGGTACACAAAACACACTCTCCCCCAAACCCTCCACCCCCTTACACAAAGACACACACCCAACAACACCACATAGGTAGGTAGGTAGGTAGGTTAGTAGGTACCAAGTACATGGTACACACAACAAAGATATCCAAAGTTGTTGTTTGTTATTTTGGTTACAAAAGTTTTGGATTTTGTGTGGGAGCAAGTTTTGGTACCAAGTACCAACCTTTGCATTTTAT
>Ga0116231_10014623_pt1 | contig 10469 bp, 12 predicted proteins | sample S1TSphgellanicum_2_FD_89695 | JGI IMG/M metagenome (GOLD analysis project Ga0116231, IMG submission 89695) | Host-associated microbial communities from peat moss isolated from Minnesota, USA - S1T2_Fd - Sphagnum magellanicum MG | ecosystem: Host-associated > Plants > Peat moss > Unclassified... | reverse complement strand
ATGTCGAACAGGAAATAAATGTACCATTAATTCCTTTAAACGTTGTTGACGAATTTTCAGTAACTTGTCATCAGCTTGCACACGCTCTTTAATCTTTTCTTCAGCTTTATCATTGGATGCCTTAACATAGCCTTTAGTTTTATATATATTCTTTTTTATTATTGGTTTTCGCGCATGAATCTCATCGATATGTTTTTGAATCTTCATATTCAGTTTTTTTTCTACAGAAAAACGAGAAATGATTTTCAGAGATAATTCATCATGATCTACTTTGTTCGAGTTGTTCGCGAAATTTTTCTATGGAATAACGAATAAAATGAAAACGATTTTTTCGTAATTGAATTTCTTGGGACTGAAATAAATAAATAGTTGAAGAAAAAAACATACAAACTGTTTACCATTAGACGGATTTTAATCGATGATTGTAGTTTTCTTTCGAGTCTATTAATGAAATAGAAGATAAAAATATCTTCGAAATTCGTTTTACTCAAGTCGTAGAATCGTTTTTTGTGAATTAAATTTTTCTAATAAAAACATTCGATCCGAACATCTACGAATAAAATATCATTTATAATAAATCCAAATCAATGAATTCTTACTGTAAATGCATAGATTTTTCATCGGAATAATCTTGAAATGCTTGATAATCATCTTTATTTAACATGCTTAATAATCTATCTCGTTGTTTTTTGGAACATAAATTATGTTTGGATGAACAAAATTCACCGGCATTTAAACATGTTGAACAAGTAAACATTGAATTGTCGTGAATTTTTTGACATAGAAAACATTTAGTCAGAAAGAGAATTTTGGAATTTTCATTCATTTTCGTTTGATTAATATCCGCTAAAGGATTTTCTTTATAAGTTGAAAGTGAAAAATCATCAGGTGTTGGTGATACAGATGATTCATCATCATTATCCATAGATAACAAATCTGGAAAATTCATAAATAGATAAAGAAGATATATATATATTTGTCGAGAAGATAGAAATGTTTCACAACAACAAGAAAAATATTCAAATGTAAAAAATAAAATCTCAATTGTTTATTTTAGATTATCTGTAGTAGGAAAATAACTTATAAGTTGAATAATTGTCGCATTTTTTATGCTATTTTTTCGACTATGTGAGAGATATTCTCGATGTTGTTCTTCATTAGTTCGTTGACCAATATGTTCACCCATTCGAACAAGTGTCTCCATAGCATTATTGGAATTATGTCGTAAATCTTCATCCCAATCAACCATACCCGCTTTAAAGATAGCAACAATGGTACTACCACCATAAGCAAAATAACCTAAATTAAGATATTGATGAATATAGAAAAAAACCCTTCATTTTCATCTTACCTAGTTCATCGCCTTTTTGAACCAATTGGTCAGGTTGAACAGTGAAATTCACTGAACCAACCAATAATGCTCCGATCGCTACTAAAGCGACTCTTTCAAAACAATCACTTTCGATTGTAATTACTGTTCGTTGATTTCTTGTTAAGACATCTAATTGCTCTTTGATTGCAATGGGATTAACAGTATAATAAGTGCCTGTTATTTGCTTCATATGTGGTCCGATTTGACCGGTAATGGGCGAATGAAAACGATGATAATCATCAGGTGCTAAACGAAATACAACAATCGAACCACCATCAAATTCTTGTGCTAATTGTTCATCTTGAAATAAAGATTGAAGAGAAAATTGATGACCTTTGATCCAAATACGTGTGGCTTCGGATATATCATCAAATAAAATCAAACGACAATCAGCAGCCGAGACAATAATATTCGGATTATCATGATGATCAATTGGTCTTGCATTCGGATTTAATTTTCGATAGAAAAATTCATTAAATGTAAAATATTGAGAAATATTTGGTTGAAGTAATTCTTCTAAATTAATTTGATACATTTTAACAAATGCTGGAATATATTTACGAGATTTTGGTTCATCAAATGCTTCACCTAAACGTAATGTTTCACGAGCAAAAAAATTTCTTATGGTACTTGTATGTAATAATTCACGTTGAACACGACCACTGAATAATAATCGCATGGCATATTTATGATGAGATGGTATTTGTTCATAGATTAATTGATTTGTTCGACGATCAAGAACTTGAAAAGCATATTTCATATTTTCACGATCTTCGTATTTGAATAAATGTGATGAAAAATCTTGTTTAAGAGCATCTTGTTTTGGTATAATCGAACGAAAGAGAAAAGCAAAATAATCTTGAGGAATATATGTATGTTCAAAGATATGTCCACCGATTGTTGGATCATTCGAACATGTTTGATCAATCATATCCGAAAAAGCTGTTTGAATTTGATGAATATCTTCTTCTTCTTCATCATGATCACCATCCATTTTATTCGATGTTTTTTCTTCCTTGGAAATGAAATTGTTTGTTGCACAATATGTAGAATAAATATCACAATATTTTTCTTATAAACCAACATGGAACCATATTTCTGCTTAACTACTCCCACGATATGCATCACAGCTGCCGTCTAATTTTAAGAAAAGAAAATAATTCTGGAGGTTTTTTTTTTCTTCTTGTTCTCTCCCACTTTTCCCAATGAAAAAAGACGTTGAAAGATCTTTGAGATTTCTTGACTTTTTTTTTTTCTTTTGGAGAGAAAAAAAACAAAACGACGATTATGTTTGACAATAAATAGATAAATTCTGTTGTGTAAAATGAACGAAGACGAAAACAATACATAGACAAGAAAAAAGCATCTGAGAATAGTCATGAAACAGCTAAACATGTTTGATCATATCATTGATAATCTAAGAAATGAGGATCATTAGAAAAAGAAAACGAGAAAAGACCGGATTAAAGTTAAACACAAAAATCATTCAAACTTGAGCGATGTGTTAAGATAGACATCATCATATCAACAGAAATAGTCAAGCAAATAGCACCTTACTAACAAGAAGAAGAAGAAGCGAATTTTGCCTAGCTACTGTCACGTAAACTAAAAACAGATAAATAGGAAAATTTTTTGTTCTAATGAATAAGTGTTTGTTCAGGTGATGTTGAAAAATTGAATGTATTTGTTGTTGTTGTTGAAGATGATACAAGTGCTGCTGTTGTATTTGTTAATTCAGCACATAGATCATGGAAAAATTGTTCAGTTTCTTCGAATGTATTTGTTTCTGACATTTGCTGAGAATTGGAATTATTACTATCATTAAAATGAAAATTATCTGTTGATGATTTTTGTCTTCTTTCAGCACCAATCGCACGTTTTAATAATAATGTTACATCTGATGTTTGATCTATGTTCATTATTTCACATGTTGAATTATTATTTATATCATTAGAATTATTATTTTCTACAATATTTACTAAATCAGATTCAATATCCATATCAAGTCCATTATCTTCATCACAATTGGGATTTAAATCGAGTATCCATGGATCATTATTATTGTCATCGAAATTATTATAATGATCATTAGTTGGAAGGACAAATTCGGGTTGAGAATCAATGGTTGTGACTGGTTCATTTTCGATTTGTTTTAAAAAACGCCATACTAATAAACGATTGCGTAATGAAGCTTCGATCGGTCGTTGACGTGGGCTTATCGTTGCACGTTGTAACTGGAAAAAAATGCAAAAAAAAATTTTCTTTGACTTTCTATTCTATCAACACACCTTTTCATATGATAATAAAATGTACAATTGCATTAAATCTTTTGGATTTGTCATTGTATGCACAAAAGTAATGAGAGACTAGGAAAGTGGAAGAAAAACAATCTAAAAAAAAATAGAAGTCATATTATACAAATTTCAGCTTTTATGTATGTTTTCAATTGCGTAAGAATATGTAAAAAATAATTGCGAAAGAAGTAAAGAAGTAAGCATTAAATATAGGGGATAGATAGGAAGAAAGAGTTTTTTCCAATATGATGAGTCATTTAATAAATATGCGACCTTATTTTAACCTACAGAACACAATAGTGATAAATAAAAAATTTTGATTGGATTAAAAATATTTTTTATTTTCAAACTTTAGATTTTAATATACCATCGAAGAAAAAAAATGCTTTTCATTGTCAATATGAGATTTGTACAAAGTAGATAATGCATTAATGCACTTGGTGGTTGCTATGACAACTGATTGTAGAAAACAGTTACAATGTGATGTGAGCAACATTGAATTCGGTGAGATAAGACAAGAAATAAGGTATGTTCAACTTTTTAAGACAGTGAATGATCAAATAAAAAATAGATTCGATATTTTACTCCGGAAAGATACTAACACCAAGAGTCTACGAGCATTTTAGTCAGTAAGCATATCCATTATCATAGTCAGAAATGTACAATTCGATCTTGTTTGTATGTTAACCTCTTGGTTACCGCTGTCTTCAGATTGAAGACAAGATGAACCAAGATGGAGGCAAGAGAATATTCTTTTGCGTTCTGTCAGATCATTCACCAATTGAAGAGTGATTTTTCGATCTTTCTAATCTATCTATCGAACAGAACGAAAGAATTTGCCGGTATCCAAGAGATTAAAATCTCAGAGCTGAAGTGTTATTATCTGCTTTAATGTATTCATAATTTTATTCTAGAAATAAATTCAGCATACCAAAATGACGACTATCACATATCCAGATATCACTCACAAAAAAGGAGTTCCAGAAAAATTCAAGTAAAAAATTTTCGTTGATTTTTTTTCTTAATCTTATATTCTCATTTTTTCTTTGTATCTAGTCCAAATAGTTATCGAGTGGTGTCAGAAGAAGTTTCCGAACATGAAAATGTTCCATTTTGGTATGCACATGCTCGTCCACCACCACTTTACACCAATCCGAATCCCGATCAACTTCCTGCTCAAGCATCAGAAGCACGAAATAATCCTCATGCTGCACGGAAGGTTGATATGGTCTATTCTAATGCTACAAGTTTCAATGCTCCATTTGGTGTAGTTAAAACTGATAATGTTAAAAAAGAAGAATCACGTTGGTGGGATTGGTCACAACCAAAAGCTGAACCCTATGGACCAGGAGTAAAAAGTCAAGATGAATGGGCAAAAACAAGAGAAAGTTCGTATCGAAATGCATTTCATATGGGTGGAGAAGCCGGACCTTATGCGAGGAAAAATACACGTTATTCTGCTACTCCTCATCATATACGTACAGTAGGAATTGGTAATAATGATTTTGTCGAGTCTGTGAAGTTTGATAACATAAATTTTTTATTTGATTTAGTACCGATTACTGAATTAAAACCCGAAGATTTTGGATCAGTGGACCAAACAATGGTTGAAAAAGTTTCATTCGAACAAGACTATAATAGTCGAAATCAAACAAATTATCCTCTACGTGGAAAAGTACGTCTAATACTACGATCTATATTATTTTTTGAATTAAATATCTTCTAGCGACATGGTGCATTTGTTGTCGAAGATAAAATATTCGAAACAAAACCACCACAACGGCCTCAATTACCATCATCAGCACAAATCGACCGTGCAGCGAGCATGTGGGATCTATTTCATCCAGGTGAAGATCTTCGTGGACATAAACCAAATAATCCACACAAATTTCGTCGTCCATTACCTCAAATTCAACGTACTGAAGACTATGGTCAAGTCTGGCAAACAGCGCCATATGCTAATGATTTTCAATCAGATTATTAATTCCAATCAGCACCTATGATTAAACAAATTAATGAAAACAAACGAGCTTTTTGTTGTTTCAATTAGTCAGATGTGCATTTTTCTTATTAATCATTTTGTATTCACTGTGTGATTCTTTTTTTTTTCTTTTGCACTTGGATTATTTAATCCAACAAAAACAAAAACTAATAACATGATTTAATTCAAATAATTTCCAGATTTTCGAAATGGAACTTTTTCAATCATCAACATTAAAAACACTCTTCGATCCTCCGACAGGAGATTTGACATCGGGTCTTGAAAGTGTTCAATTTGAAAAATTATGTCCAGGAGATTTTAATGATTTATTTATTCAATTACGTCGTCGATCGAATTTATTAACAGCAACTCATATAGCTCATGCATGTCATTTTGTTTCACTTGCCAATCGGATCAAGTAATTATTTTTTGTTTTGTTTTGTTTGATTAAATCAATTTATTCATAGACGTGAAGGTGAAAAATTAAAAGGTACACCGGATAAAAAGAAAAGTCATCGTCTTATGGCTGAAGTACGTCGAGAACCGGGCCTAAAAATTGGTATTATCGGTCTTGGCCGTGTTGGACAATTACTTGCGAAATTTTTAATGCGATATGGAGATGTTTATCCGGATGAATTATTTCTTGTAACTATTAAAGATTATCATTTTCAAATGCTGAAGTATTTCTTTCTTCTAGTCAAGTCGACAAGCTGATCTATTATGTTGGTAGATAAATTTCGAATTATTTTCTTTTTAAATAAACGATATTCTTTTAGCTGATCTGATTCAAATGGGAATTAAATTTTGTAAATTTAATAATAATCATGTTGTTGAAAATTGTGATGTTGTTTTTCTTTGTATTGCACCACATCAAATTCGTTATATAATCGATGATCTTCGTGGTCGAATTAAACCGAATGTTCTTATTTATAGTTTAGTCCTTGGTTTTCCTGCACTCAAACTTGCTTCTTTATTACAACATGATCAATTCGTTAAACCATCATATCAATTAAATGAATCTCTTGATCACAATGAATCCCTATGGCCAATATCGGATGATATTGAAAGTATACTTGGAAATGATTTATTAATGAAAAAACTTAGTTTAGAAAATGAAGATCAAATCGATAGTCTTGTACGAGATGATCAATTTGTACCAGTGATATTCTTTGCATTATTAAATATATTAAAACGAAATGCTTTATTAAATCGAACTCAATCTCTAAGAGTTCTTTCAGCATTATTATTCAATAATCCAGATATTAATTTAATTATTGAAAAATTCGGTCATATTGAAACAGATACTGAGTATGTGATTATGATGAGAAAATTCTTTTGTTATTTTGTTTTTTGTTAGATTTTTTCCGGATTTTGATCTCGTTCATTTATCAACACAAACATTACTTATTCGAGATTTATTGGATAATAATTCAAATCTACGTCGTTTATTTTCAGATACATTTATATCACATTTTACTGAATCTACATTAAATCATTGACAAAAAAAAACATATTTATTCCGTTCGATCAGTTTTTGTAGTTGTTTTAAATAATTCAAATAAAGCAATGACTATTTCACCTGTTATAACTTCATTTGTATTCATTTGTAGAAGATATAAAACAAGTACACCATCTCGACCGAGATAATCCGATAAGAAATTTGTCATTAATCGTTCTTCATCGGTTGAAACTGAAATTGAACCACTTTGAGGTACTTGAAGAGGATGAGGAGTTGATGGAGTTGGAGGAGTTTGTTCTTCGGCTGATGATGTCGCATTTTCCGTACGATCAATTCCTGTTGTTGTCATCGGAAGACTTAATTGATCACGTACACGTGACAAACGAACCAAATCGAAATTACTTTTCAATGTTCGACTAGCAAATGAAGATAAAATATTATGATGAGGATGACCAGCATGCATTGAACCATAATGACTTCCACCTGTACCATAATGAGAATGAACAAATGAATGACGACGATGATAATTAGCATGATGATGATGATGATGATGACCACCACCGAAATGATATGGATGAAAACGATGTTGTTGTTGTTCTTGAAAGGGATTTTGTGGAAAATGATGAATATTAATACGTTTCATTGATGATAAATAACGTTTTATATGTGATTTATAAAATTTTGGATAAAGAAATGAACTAATCCAATAAAGAAAACCAAATAATGTACATATTGTAGTAAAATAAAGCCAAAACCAAATGATTAAAAAAATTTTTTCATTAAATAAATTAATCGGTAAACTACATTGAACGGTATAGGTATGAATATTATCTGCTAAATTTCGTACAGCAAAATTACACCTAAAATAAATTGAAAGTTTCTTTTTTTTTGTTGTTGTTCTTCAGTAATCTTACCATGTAACACGAGGAAATCGTGGTGTAACTGTCCAATTTTCATTATTTCCTGTAAATAAAGCCCGTATGACAGCAAATCCATACATATGATAATCATTTCCAAGAAAAAAATTGAGCAAATATAATTGTCCGAAAGCATTGAGCAAATAGAGAAGTTTAGAAAATAAAAATGACCACATTAAATGATTATTACGCATTGTTATATGATTATTTAATAAAAAAAATGAATATATTGATTTTATTGATGAACATTTAACTGAATGTAATTGATCAATATATTCTAAACGTTTATTTTTATGATATTCAAGTGCTTTATCAATAAAACGTGCTAAATTACGAACAGATATTTTACGTAAATCTGATGTATATGTATCAATTATACGAGCATGTGTGACAAGCATACCTAAATCATAACCACTTTTGGAATTTAATGATGACCAAATAAGAGATGGAATATAAAAAAGTATTGCTTGAACAATAAGAATAAATGGAACATATTGATAAAAATAAATGAAATGTTCAGTTTTAGGATCAGGATGTTTAGGTAAAATACGATCGAATGAAACAAAATAGGTATTAGATATCCAACAAACATTATTGGTATATTCGACATGTGTACCAGTAAAATGTGCTGGACAAAAACAAGCTATTGGTTCACCAACATATTGTTTTGTTGATACAAGTATAGTAAATATAGCAAGAAGAATAACGGAATAACGACGAGATAAACGATCATAAAAATCATCATCATACGCACCATCATGTCCGTGATGGGCTACCTTGGATGCGGCATCGAATAGGAAAGCAGCCATGCTAGAATAAAATCAAACAGAAAATGATATAGAACTATATAAAATATAAGTTACAACAAAGAGAAATTATAGTGGTTTAAAAAAAGAAAGAACGTGTCCTGAAATAGATTCGAGAAGAAGAGAAAAAAAGAAATTATCAAAGGACTTATCTAATTCGAAGTGATTTATTGCTTGATAAAAATCATTTCCTTCCTGTTTACTCTCAAGATCAATTGACAAAAGCAAAGAAAATTTGATAATCATGATCAAAATTAGAACATGCCTTTCTTTGTTCATTCTTCTAGCAAACTAGACACGAATGTATATTTATTTTGTTATCGATACAAGATAATTCGATATCGTGAGAAAATTTTTCTTATGTTCATAATTACATATACATTTCCAACAGTATTTTGAATTAGATATCTTAATTATAATCAAAGATAAACTTAATTTCAAATGATTCTCTACTCTATTTCTAAGAAGAGATTATACATCGAAGTCAGTCTATTGTTTTTGATAATCCGACTAGTTGATCCAGATTATTGTCTTATAGTGAGAGGGAGTATTCAAGATAGAACGAGACATGTCATCAATCAATAAGAAAATATCAAGATGTTGTTTAATACAAAATATTCCAATTGCTTGATTTCTAGGTCATTCGTTCCTTTTTCAACAAAACGGAAATTAAGAAATTCATGTATTTATATGTATATGTAAAGACGTTAGCTCGTCAATCATTGTTGAAGACAAATAATAATAATCATAATTCCCTTGGTTCACTTTGAACTTAATTAAATTTATTGTAAATATATATATATTTTTCTTTTTCTTATCATGCATTATGACTTGTTAAATAATGATGATTGTATCACGCGAGTGTCAATTAGAAGAGACGAGACTTACTTTTCCAATGCCTCCAAGATCCACCAATGGAACATGTTGTCGAAAAATAAGATTTGAACCGTGTTTAATCGATTTCTATCTAAAATAGAGAAATCAAAGAAGTAGATTCCAAAGAAAAAAAAAAAAAAGAATAAAGATTTCTTGTCGAACGGAAATAAGGAAAAAAAAGTTTTCAGTTACAATTTTTTTTTCTTGTCCCGAGGTTCATTGCCTTTATTATCCGTATTTAACGAGTTTCTAGCTAAAACTTCTTCCGCCATCTTTATGAATTAATGTTTTTTTTACAGTTGTGTAAATGTCTATATGCACGTTTCACTACTAATCTTCTACTTTTTCTCTCTCTCTCTATCTTTCTATTTAGCCTTTTCATCTATCTATCCATTTTTTTTTAGCTATAAATCTGTATGATTTCTCAAGAGGCATTACTTCAGTTTCTTTTGCATGCTGAGCAATAGGTATATCTTAGTGCATTAGTGTGTATCAAAGCGAAAAAATGATAGACAGACCTGTACATGATGTAATTAGCCCAAATAGCTGAGAAACTTGATTGACTAGCTATTAGTGCAAAAAAAAAAGAATAGGAGAAAAAAAAGAAGAGAACGAGAACAATGTCTATAGCCAGCAGACTCAATAGAAGTTTGTTCCTCTTTTTTTTTCTCCCTCTTTTTCTTAGTAGAATATGGAGTAATTAAGTCGAACAGAAATGATGGATTAATCAACAATTTGAAATATTTAACTAGAGTTCTACTATT
>Ga0116231_10014621_pt1 | contig 10471 bp, 10 predicted proteins | sample S1TSphgellanicum_2_FD_89695 | JGI IMG/M metagenome (GOLD analysis project Ga0116231, IMG submission 89695) | Host-associated microbial communities from peat moss isolated from Minnesota, USA - S1T2_Fd - Sphagnum magellanicum MG | ecosystem: Host-associated > Plants > Peat moss > Unclassified... | reverse complement strand
GTTGCGATAACATGGTAACGATTGTGATCGAGCTTGCATGTAATTATGGACTGTGAAAAAAAATCTTTACTTTGAAGGTGTTAAAGATGATGCCACGTGGCGCCTTGAAAATTTAGATTGCATTTTGAGCCTTCAAGCCTACCTCCACTAACAAGGTAAGATTTGAACAAGTACTTGAAAAAAAATCATACAATAATGTCAAGGTGGGTCTAAAACAAGGATCAAAATTGGATTGAAGGGTAGTTGTGATGGAAATTGTGAGTGCTTTGGAGGACCATAAAGTATTGGAAAAAATTTCTCTTTGTATATTTTGGTTGGTTTTGAAGCACAATTTCTCACAATACCTTACAAAATTCATAAGTTATTGTTTTTGAAATTTTCAATCCATTTTTTTCTTTTTTTAAAAATTTTCCCCCTTTAATCGAATTTTTCTTTTCATTTAAAAAATAATAATTCTACAATTTCAAATTTTTCCTTAAAGTTCTACACACTAAAATTCAAAAGTAAAACAAAATGAGACAAAGACAAGTTAATACAAAACCAAAAACAATGACAACTCAAGAGATGACAATGTGAATTCATTTATTCAAAAAAATTCAAAAACAAATGACAATGAAAAATGAACACAAGAAAAAAATCATGGTAACTCAACTTGTGCTCTAAAGTTTGCAAATTGTAAATCACAAGTCCATCAAAGTTTAAATTAAGTTTCAAGTCCATCCACTTACTAAAAAACCTAGTCCTAATCCATTCGACATTCCACCCAACATTGAGTGGGAAAGACCCATTTCCACCCATGTGCATTCTTAGTGGAAGTCATAGTGATATGGAACATGCGGCAAGGTTTCCATTATGATTCCACCATGCACCATTCCCATCCACTAAAGTCCATCGATTTCCACTGTAAATCCATTATGAATTCATTAAAAGTTCAATATGAAATCCACTAATAATCCACTATGCACACATTCAAGTGAAAATGGTCCACCAAACAACCACAAGTTAGTGGTTTGGACAAATTCCTTTCCACTTAGCCTAATTTGGGTGGAAATGCATAATGGATTAGGACCATGTTTTCTAGTAGTGATCAAAGAAAATCTCAAGTCCATCAAAGTTGAAATCCACCATAAAAAAACTACCAAAACCCATTTAGAAATGATTAATATCTCTATAATGCAATGTAACAACCAATTGTCTCCACAAAATCCACAATTGTCATTGCCTTTGGTGTTGAAGTAACATTAAAAGTGAAGTCACATAGCAAACATGAACAAAAAACAACTATGTCTCGACAAAAGTACCAATAGAAGCACATCAATCAAACTAGATTTTTAATATCTTCCAATGTTGAAGCACCAACAAAAGCACAAGTAGAAACATTAATAAACTTGTAGTTTGCTAAAAGAAAAACACATTTGCCCGAGTCAACCATGTAATTGGATTATAATTTTGTAGTTCTACAAGTTACTAGACACATGACCAAAAATAATGTTCAAATTAATGACACCTAATGGCACATGGAAAAATATAAACTCAAGTCGATCCTTGTACATGAGGAATTCAGTTTCAAAAAACTCATTGAAAACATTGTCATTCAATTCATTAAGAGATTTACTGATAGTTCCAAACATGATAGAACTTGGACTAACAACAACATAAAAAATAAAAACAAAACCTTCAAGAACAAGAAGACCACGACCAAGTGTTTATTCTTCGCATTCAAGTTCCTACAATAAAAAACCATCACAAAAAATAATTTCATGAACAAAAAGTCAACTACCTAAACACACAAATAATCAATTTACTTTAACATTCTCAAATGCAATTTTCTCATCATTCAATGCTTCATCATAACATAAAAGATGAACATGTTTTATTTCACCATTTATGATATGTTGTAAAGATTTGTTGCACAAATGTTTATCAATATGATTGTACTTACACCTACCTAAAACCAAAACCAAAACCAATGCAAATCAAATATAAATTTCAAGTATATTAAAACTGCAAAAAATGTAACATATATAAAGTTGCAAAAACTTATAGCAAATAAAAAATTGTAGCAAACAAAAAAATTGAAGTAGAGAAGACTATAAAAAAATTAGTTCACATAAGAGATTGAGTTTTTATGGCCAATCATTTCTATTTCATATTTTCTTGGTATAAATGCTTCTTCCATGTGTGTTATACCAACCCCTCTACTAATCTTATTAGACAAAACCTTGTTTTTAAATCAAGAAAAGCCATTGTGACCTTATCAACAATAAGTTATAATTGGTTTGGACTAATTGGTGCAATGGTAAACCAAACAACATCACCCTGCCTCCACTATGGTTTAGGATGTAAGAACATGGGGCATGGCCCTAACTTACCAAAAGGCCAATCAATAGGATGGTGCTTTTGCCACTTCCATGAAAGTGTCAATGACATTAGGTTGATACTTATTAATATAACATCTTGTGATGTTAATCCACCAATTTTTGGGCACGTTTGACAAAATCTCAATACTAAATTGATAGGTAGCTACAAAAAAAATTTAAAATTTAAAATTCACATTCTTGAGTTCTTGACAACCATAGATGAGAAAATTACACATACAAAAATAACCAAAACATAGTTTTATCTTCGTTGGTGTTGTTGGTCAACACATCTCTTATGCCAACATCTTTTTCTCTTCATCAATAGACAAGACATTAGATTTCTTGATAATCTTACCTAGGCTTGCACCAAAAGTAGAGAGACTTACTTTATCAATAGCTAATTTAACATAACAAAAACTTGACATTAGTAAAAATATTGAAAGGCACTACAAATACTTTCCCAATTTCAATAATGTGTTCCCCTTGTTTCTACCTTATCAACCACCTAAACACTATGATCAATTCTTGTATGGTGCATCACATATTTAAAAACATTTGCAAAATAATGAATCAACCACAAAAAAAAAATTAAAACACATTAAAAAATAAAATTATAAGTGCATTTGAAATTTCACTTACAAGGGAAAAAGAAACAACATAATCTAGAAAGTAAGATAATAAAAACAAAAATTGTAAAAAAATAAATGTAGAAAAAAAATAGAGTTACAAGATTGCATTCAAGGATTCATACCTTGTTGGCGCGCAAGTTGTTGTCCTTCTTTGAAATTCGAAGAATGAACATGGACAACATGTCCACCAATTTTGTAATAATCTTTTCATCTTTTATCAAATCTTCAATGCATTCTTGGTGTTAAAACCACAAAATTCCCTCCACTTATCAAATGCATTTATGGCTCACATTTCAGCATGTCTACTTGTTCTTTGTCTACCCTTATCTACATTTTGGAGCTCCTTCTAATGGATGTATGGAAATCAACACTTTGGGCATGCATCATCAACATTAGAAGAAACAATACCATGAAGACAAAGTGTATTGTTACTAACATCAACGACTTTACTTTCAAGCTTAGTAGGAACTTCATCAAAATCTATTGAAATTACAAGGTATGAGCTACCACCACAAAAAAATGTATTGCAATATAAACAAAAAAAAAGACAAATGTGCTTAGTTGAAAAAAGAAAAAAAGTCTAACAATGTAAAAAATTATTGAATTTCAACACATCAAACGTTGCCAACACCAAAAAGATACAATTCAATCTACTACAAAATAGAATCACTTGCAATAGAAAGATATAACGCTTTCACAATAGATAAAAAATTAGTAGTATAAAAACAAGATACTTCCATTGCCATGAAAGAAGTAATAAAAACATAATGAAGAGGATGATGGTTAGATCAACTTGCAAAAACAAAGACAATGCAACACAAAAAGGTGACAATGTTATTTTTTAAAAACGAAACATCAAGGAGATGCAATGCAACCAACACACATAGATAAAAACAAACAACTAGAATGAGTAAAAAAGAAAGGAAACATAAGGATGAAATGTTTCCATTGCCATGAAATAATAAAAAAGAATGATCACTATGACGATTGTTGCTTTGATACAAAGCACCAATGGAAATAGACATTTTTTTCATCTCCATGAAAAAAAATGCAAAATGATGATGATGATAGTTGTGTTGATGTGCAAAAACAAAAACAAGGCAAAAAAATCACGATGATGCAACACAACCTACAAACAACAATGACACATGCCAACAAACAAAAAATAAGCAAAAGTTGAAAAAACACCAAAAGGATATGACATTTCCATTACCAAACAAAAACAAACAAATTGACAAAAAGTGCAATGTAACATCAACCTACAACAAGACTACAAAGAAATATAAATAGATTATGGAAGTTTTTATGAAATAAAAACAAGCTTTTTGGAAGTAATGATGAAAACATGAAAAGAAATAGTGAAGCTTGATGAAAATAATGAAGCCGCCAACATCAAAATGCCAAAGACAAACTTTAGGGCAAAAGAAATCTTTAACAAAAAAAATTGAAAAAAATATTTCATGCTCTTTACTTAGGAGAAGGGTCTATTTTTCAACCCTTCTACTCTACCTATCTTAACACAACAATTTTGTGAGATTACACTAGAAGGAAAAGGCCAATATGTGACCATCGCAATTACAACTACTTGCAACTATTTGGTTTTTATAATCAAATTTTTGCCCTCTCCAATTATTGTGACATTATGCTAACATCAACTAAGTTGCCTATGACTAATAGTAAATTTTAATTCATTATTTTTAATTTTGATATAATTATTTATAATATATTTAAAATTATAGTAATTAATTTATTTTTACATTAATTATATCATTTGTAATTTGACGAGATTTTAAAAATATTTTAGCTATTTATTTATCTATGAATTATGTATTGACAACTTGCAAGTAACTAGATAGCTAGTTAATTAAATATCGAGAAGTTATTAGTTATTCAAGTAGTCGATAATGAATATTTAATATTTGTAGTGTATAGTTTTTATTTTAAATATTATGTTAAATTTTTTATCATTATTAATTGAATGATTATTTAATTATTTAATGAGCCATGTACTTGAATTGTTTAGAAATCTAAAAATTAAAAATAAAAGGCATGAGAAAATTTTTGGAGTTGCAACTTAGTTTGTGAAAAAATTATAATTTCAAAACTTATCCCCATATTGTTTGTTTTCCATTTCTATTATGAACACTATATAAACAAGGGATGTGGTCATATAATTTCACTTAAAAAAATTTATGCACATGGAATAAATGAATCAAAAGGCTTAACCCAAAACAAAAAGAAAAATTATGCACAATTTTAAACTACCTACCTCCCCAACCTACTTATATACTTAATTAGGTAGGTACCTAGTTTGATTTACCCACCTAGGTCAACCTATGTACCTACCTACCTAAATACCTTCCTATATGAGTAGGTATTTAACCTAGGAAAGTAAGACCTACCTACCTACCTTTTTACCTAAGTAGGTAGGTATGTAAGTATGTAATTTAAGTTTGTGAGCACCTACTTATGTATCTACCTAGGTACTTACCAACATAATATTAATATTTTGTATTTAAATTCATTTCAAAATGCCACGTGACATATTTACATTGGGTCATGTGTCATAATATAAGATCATCAAAGCATTTGAATTGAACGTCCCATATTATTTTAAACTAATAATAATATTTACATTTTAAATAATTAAATATTGAAATACATGGCAACACATCATTTGCATTCAATAGTGATCAAAATACTTGCATTTGAGTTGCATGTGACAATACATATACAATAGAGTCAAAAGATGAACTTATGTTTGTTGATTTTTTCTTTCATCCAATATCCCTTGTCGTTGCGACTAATATCACATGTGATTTGTTCAAAACGATTAAGATTTCCAATAGTTTACAAAGTCCATGATTTATTAAAATGGAAAAAATTGAGAATTGTTGTTTTGTAAGAAAAGACATTATTACCCTACATAACAATTGTCAATTATAAAAATTGAAAAAACCCATGTTTTTGCTTCTAACTTTTCCCCTAGCTAATCAAATCAAAACATGTGTTGCAATTTAAAACTTGTAAGTTTAAGTTTTAGGGTGTTGGCAAGCTATGGTCTACACAAAAAATTGTCACAATTTGATAGATTTCAGTACCTATCCAAGTTTCATGCATCATAATGGAAACTTGGAAAACAATTTTCATTAAAATTTTGTAAAAGGTGATGGTTCATATCCCAATCTAGCATTATGTTGTGAAATCAATCCACATATGAATGATAATAGTCCAACAAAGCATTATTTTGATTTGGAAAACCTTGTCACATTTTTGCAAGTCCAATGAAAGGACATAGGACTACTACATTTAATAATAAATTTCCATGAAATTTTACACATTCATAAAAGAAACCATAAAGAACAATCTTTCCCATCAAAGTTTCCAATTTTTTTTAAGGTTGTGGAATTTAAATCAAATGATTTTTAAATGTTCATTAGTAAATTATGGTATGAAAATGTTGATGATTATGATTTTTCTTAACTTGGAAAATGTTCTTCAATTGAAAATTTATTTGGGCTAAATGGTTTTTTAATCATTTGACAAAAGTAAAATGAAGTTTTGAGTTTTTCTGAATGGAAAACTATTGTCAAATAAGGGTTTTTTTAAAACCTTTATTAAATTATTGGTATACATTTACACAAATGTACAATTGTGTCTCAATTTTATATTCATAATTCTTGTGACTTCTTTTAATTTTCAAGCCTCAATCATTCATATGTGATCTTTAAAATTACTCAAAGTTGATGAAATCTTACATGTTGTTACTTTTGATACTATATATGGTTACAAATTTGCCACAAATTGTGTAAATTGTAGCTTGCAACACCCTTTAGGTATTCCATTGCCTCCTACTTTCAAATGGACAATTTTACATTGCCAAAACACTAAACATTTGAATTAAATTTTTTGAAAAAGTAAAATTGTGGACTCCACATGTGCCACTTTTAATACCACCTTAGTGTGTTTTCGCCCTGAGTATCTTTGCACTTGGTTCCCTATTTGTGGGTTTTTTGTTATTCCTAGTAGTGTTTATTCCACGGCTCCAACTTTTGAAATTGTTGCCATATGTGCTTGATTTGTCTCCATCCCTAACATTAAATTTCCAATGATGACCGGTAGTGCAAGAGGGGGAGGAATTGGTGGCAATTGCAAACCACCATCCATATATAAGAACTTTTGACATTTCCAAATTGAATTTTTGAAATTACTCTCTTTTGAACAACCTACTTGAAGAAATATGATTCACATTAACATTTGGGATGTTTGCAGGGTATGAAAATTACTTTTCAACAGAGCATATCAAATGGAGAAAACATTTGTTTACGTCACTTCTTTGACATCAACAACCTTTTCAATTGGTTTCTTTGCAACAAATTCAATTATAGCCTTATTTCACATATTTCCATTTTCAACTTCTATTTCTATAAATAGATAATCTCCAATTTTACTACAAATGACGAAGCCTAGCAAATATCTTCAATGATAGGAATTGTTTTTGAACTCCTCCATAGACAACAAATGAATCACCATCTAACGGTGTTTACATAACCTTTGCATTAGTCCAAACAATAGCACAAATAAAAAATATTTCTCCTACTTACAAGATGTCGTAACCCCACTTTGGGGCTAAGTGTGAGAAGGCAACTCACACTCCCAAAAGTGGGAAAATGGAGTCCTCCGAGACTCCCAAAAATTCAGAAGACGATTTGAGGGGTCAAATCTCCTTGCCTTGGTGCGTTCTTTATATCAATGGAAATATCTTGAAGCGTAGATGTCCAAAATGGCCTCGCATTGCCCATTTGGACATATGCAGCCCAAGTTATGGGCAAAAGAAGGGCCAAGAGTCAAATTGCCAGTTTGACTCCTGACCATTAAAAGTCAAGAATCGACCTCTTCCCGACGTCGCCTCAAGGAGTGCAACACGGCGTTGAAAAGCTCTCGATGAGAGCTACAACTTTGGTCTAGAGCTCGTCCCGATCCGAGTTTGGGGCGAGAAGCTGTGACCGTCCAAAGTCCCGGGACTCCAACCTAGGACAGTCTCGGGACTCCAATTTGGGAGTCCTGGGAAAAAGAGCCATTTGGATGTAGCCTCGGCGGAGAACTACAGAGTATACTATATGGGGGAAGGTGGTGGCTTCCCCCGAGTCCGGGCCGTGGTGAGTCTTATGTGTAAAAGTGCCCTTGGCTTGTCCCAACACCCAAGGGTGTTCCCGAATGTGAACTAACCCTCTTGTGGTTGGTTTTGGATGAAGATTCAAGCTTGATCTTCTAGTCCATCTTCCTAATCTAATCCAAGGACTTCTAGCACGCCCTTCTCCCCCTTTTAGTGCTGGAAGTCAGGAGCGCCCCTTAAGTCCCAACTTTCCGCAACTCTACATAGTTGGACCCTCAAGTGGGTTCAACCCGGGACTTGGGAATGTGTCACAAGACATGACAAACAACACTAATAAGGGGACTTCTCCTATTTTCTACCAACTACAAAAATTGTCAACATATCTTACAATGTCGTTGTGAAGTTGGAAAAATAACATCATGAAATAACATAATCTAGGGGCATGCACATCTTTGACAACCATCATCCTATGATTCCTTGCAAGATTATAAATTATCTAACATAATAATCAAATGTATCAATTAGAAATTAAATGATAGGAGAAGAAAAAGAAAATATTTTGATATTGATGGGGGCTTTTTTTTGTTCCCTTACCTCTTGGCACAAACAAGATATAAATAATTCATTGCAAAAGTTAGGTTGTTTATTTTGTTCAAATGTGCTCAAAAAAAATTATCTTGTGATTTGCACTAATAAGTTACCTCATGTCTAATGTTATCTAATGTTGTAAAAAAAACTTATGAAAAGAAAATATATATATCAGTACCAATTTTGATGGAAATCTATGGGTAACAATATCAAAATAGGTTATGTGTACTCAATCCCTATTTTCTTTTTGCACACCATCCTATGATTAGTTTTTCAATGTAGGGTCTTCAAAGTTTAAAGAGGAAAATATTTTTTCCAATAGAAGTTACATAACATGTTCACATATAGTAATGAAACAACATGATCTAAAACAACCATAAATTTACCTTGATTTTCTATACTTTCTTGTAGCAAAGGACATATTGGATGCTTGTCAAATATATCTATTGAATGGCCTTCCATAGAAGTGTTTACTCAAGGTTGACAAACTTGTTTTTGTCAACAAGATGTTGAACCAACAATTCAAACATGTTTGTGCAACAACACATTTTGTCAATAGTTTTATACCTACCAAAATAACTCACATAAAACTTTCACAAAATTCTTGTAGATTCAAATACTAGTTATGCTATTTAACCTTCAATCTGAAACATTATATTCTAGCATAAGACTTGCATGCAACATTCATCGTGTAAACAATAATTTCAAATTGAAATTTAAAATTACCTTACAAGATCAAAAGACTCACATAAAACTTTCACATTTTTTTTTGTAGATTCAAATATTGGTTCTAGTCCTCAAAATCTCCATGGCCACAACTTAAAAAGGAAAACCTTTAGAAGCAAATTATGGTTTCTCGCTACTACAAAATGTGGGTGCAATTCACTAGTCCCCGTTCAATGGACCAAAGAATTGATTGCATCCCCACTAGGTCCCATTCATTAAGACTAGTGAATTCACTCAAAATCCAATAAAATCACTTGGCATACAAGGACACATTTTGTTGTAATGTTTTTTGAAGATTATGATACCATTTATCACTTTCATAATTAAAAAATTTTGACAAACAAAAAAGAATGGAGAAATCACCATAAATGTCCAAATAAAACATAGTGAACATGAACTTGATTCTAAAAGTGATTTAAACATTTTCTACTTGTGTACTTGTTAATTTTCAGTTTTTCTATGAAAAACTTGAAAGGCATGATTTTCATACCTATGATTGCGTTAGCATCCACTTGAGATGAGAACAAGAACAACAAATGGTGATAGACTTGAAATGCGTTACCTATTAATTTTTTCTAATTCCAAAAGAAAGTGGAACAATTCGAATTCTCAATGAAATTAAGTGATAAGTGTTTTTATATGCATAAATTTATTGATTTAATGCATGCAAATAGTAGTATTCGTATTATATTATTTTAAATTTCTTTTATTGTAGATTTTATATAAACATAATTAAAATGTTGATCCAATAAAATTATTAAAACTTGAGACGCAGAAAAATGTGTTATTATATCAAGAATTTTATTGAACCCGTGAGCATCAAAGGGAATTTTTTTTTTTGTGATTGTTATACAAAACAAATTCATGAAAAACATTATTAAAAAATTATCATTGGGAAACTCATTGGCATTTTATTTAACCTTCAAGATAAACCCATGTGAGTATGCTTGATTTTTATATGTTATGTTCCAAAGATAAGGAGCAAAAACATGAAGGTACATCAATGAACTTGCATTGACAAATCTATTTGTCACCATTGAAAATGTTGAACT
>Ga0116231_10014617_pt1 | contig 10476 bp, 10 predicted proteins | sample S1TSphgellanicum_2_FD_89695 | JGI IMG/M metagenome (GOLD analysis project Ga0116231, IMG submission 89695) | Host-associated microbial communities from peat moss isolated from Minnesota, USA - S1T2_Fd - Sphagnum magellanicum MG | ecosystem: Host-associated > Plants > Peat moss > Unclassified... | reverse complement strand
GTGGCTTGCGCGCTCGCACGGTCGGTGTCGGGCAGCAGAACGATGAATTCCTCCCCGCCCCAGCGCGCGACGAGGTCGGTCTCGCGCAGCATTCCGAACGTCAATGAGCGTGCCGCCGCCTTGAGACAGTCATCGCCGATCGCGTGTCCGTACGTGTCGTTGATTCTCTTGAAATGATCGAGATCCACGAGCAGCAGAGACAGCGGCTCGCTTTCGCGCGCCGCGTGAGCCCATGCCTGCTGCAGGCAGTCTTCGAAATGCAGACGATTCGGAATTTGCGTGAGGACGTCGGTATTGCTCAAGGTTTCGAGCGCCTTCGCGCGCTTTTCGAGCAGCGTGCGGCTGTTGAGCGCGGCCCAATAGTCGTCATGCACGACGCGGCTCGCCGCCGCCACGTACAGGACCATGCTCACGATCATGAGCGCCAACAACAAGCTCATGGGTCCCGGTTGCGCGATCGGGATGGCGATCCCGAGCGGGATCACGGCCAGGATCGGATACCAAATGCGTATGAGGCTGTCGACGGCAAGCACGACCGTGCCGGCCGTCGCGAGACCCACGGTCGTGAACTGCAGCGGCAGCATCAAGGCGTGCAGCGGTCCCTCGAAAGTGGAAAGGGTCGCGAGCACACTCCATTGCAGGCACGGTATGAACACGAGGGCGCGCAAGATCCGGCGCGCCGCCTTGCGGTGCCGCTCGACCAGCGCGTCCGCGCGCCGGGCCAGAAAGATCCGCGGCGCCGTCACGAGCGAAAAAGCGGCGCAGTTGCCCCAAAAGAGCAGCGGGTGCGCGGCCGACATGTCGACGCACACGCCCATGAAGAGCCACAGCGGCAAATGCAGAAACGCGCCGCGCTTGGTGCGCTTGATGAACTCCAGCAATGCTTGCTGTTCGCGATTCAATCCGGACCCCAGGGTTGCTGCCTGCAAGATAACACCGGGGGCCATGGGCAAGGCGATTGCTGTTCCAAAAATGGGACAACTATCACGAGGGTGGTGGCGGCAAGCGCCCAACGCGGGAATTAGGGCCGTTTTGAGCCTTTGCGCACGAGCATCAGCGCGAGCAGCGCCGAGGCGAGCATCAAGAATAGGCTCACGGCGTTCAGCACCGGCGTCGCGCCCTCGCGCATGCGTCCATACATCATGACCGTGAGCGGCGGGTCCGCGCCGACGAGCATTAGCGTCGTGTTGAAGTCCGCGAACGACATGAGCAGCGAGATCGCGGCGGACCCGAGCAGCGCGGGGCGTAGGTACGGCAGCAGAATGTGCCCGAACACGGCGGCGCGCGTCGCGCCGAGATTGAGTGCCGCCTCCTCGAGCGTGCGATCGAAACGGCGCAGCCGCGCCGAGATGGTGAGTGTCGCGATCGTCGCCACGTACGAGAACTGACCGAGCACGACGAGCGGCAGGCCCGGTCTCAGGAAATCGAGATCCCAGGAGAACACATCGGCGGCGAAATCCGCGACGCGGCTCGCGAACGCGAGAATCGAGATCCCGAGGATCACGCCCGGAATCACGAGCGGCGCGAGCATGAGCAGCGACAAGGCTTGCTTGCCGACGAACCGCCGGCGTTCGATCAGAAACGCGTTGCAGGTGCCCACGAGCACCGACAAGGCCGTGACCCAGACCGCGACGAGGCAGCTCGTGCCGATGCTGCCCAGGAGCTCGTGGTCTTGAAACAAACCGATGCGACCCGTTGCGGGGTTGCCGAGATACCAGTCGAGCGTGAAGCCGCGCCACGGCGGCGCCGGATAGGGTGCATCGTTGAAGGCGAAGACCGCCACGACGGCGAGTGGCAGGAACAGGAACAGCAGAAAGGCCGCGACGTAGAGCGCCGTCGCGGCGCGCAGCCAGGCGGGGCGGGGCAGGGAAGGGATCATGTGCCGCGCATCACGTCGCCGAAGCGCTGGCCGCTCAAACGCAGCCCCGCCACCACGATCGCCGTCGACAGCGCGAGCAGCAGAAAGCCGAACGCGGCGCCCTGTTCCCAGTTGAAGCGCGTGATGAACTGCGTGTAAATCTGCTCCGTGAACCACTGCGAATTCTTGCCGCCGAGCAGCGCCGGTGTCAGGTAATTGCCGAGCGTCAGCATGAACACGATGATGCAGCCCGCGCTGATGCCGGGTGCGGCATGCGGAACCACGATGGTTCGCAGCACCGTGAAGCCGCTCGCGCCGAGATCATAGGCGGCCTCGACGAGCGAGTTGTCGAGCGTCTCGAGGCTCGAGATCAGCGGGATCAGCATGAACAGCATCGACGTATAAACGAGGCCGACGAAGATCGTCGCATCGTGATACAGGAGCTCGGGCGGCACGCCCGCGAGTCCGAGTTTCACGAGCAGTCCGGGCAGCACACCGGACTGTCGCAGCAGAATCATCCAGCCGAGAGTGCGCACCGTCTCGCTGACCCAGAACGGAATCAGGCAGACGATGAACAGCAGCGAGCCCGAACGCCCGCGCGCGAGCTTCGCGATGACCCAGGCGATCGGAAAAGCGGCGACGAGCGTCAACGCCGTCGCGAGCACCGAAATGATGGCCGTGCGCAAAAACACGCGCCAGTAGAGCGGTTCAGCGAAGAAGGTTCGATATTGCGCGAGACTCGCGACATAGTGACGCGGTCCCTCGCGCTCGCGAAACGAGAGGATCGCGAGATCCACGTGCGGCAGCACGATCAGGCACCCCAGCCACAGCAGCGCGGGAGCGAGCAGCAGTGCGAGCGTGAATGACCCTTGCCAACGGCGGCTCATGGCTTGCGGGCCGCGAAGCAGGTCGCGCGGGCCGCATCGAAGCTGAAGAAAATGGGTTCCGCGACGCGCAGATCCGCGAATTGTCCGGTCTGCGGCAGCGCGATGCGGAACTCACGCCGCGTGCGGGTCTCGCGCAGCAGCACCGCGGAATTGGCGCCGTCGAACAACAGACTCTCGACGACTCCGGCGTGGGCGACGCGGCCGGGCGGCAGCTCGGACTCGCTGCGGCCGAGATTCACGGCCTCGGGCCGCACGAAGGCCTCGACGGAATCGCCGAGCCGGACGGCGGCGTGGCGCTGAGCGAGGATCGTCCAGCCTTCGGCGGTCGTCACCTCGGCGGTCTGACCGTCGAGACGCGTCGCGCGGCCGACGATGCGGTTGTTGGCGCCGACGAAGCTCGCGACGAACGGCGTCGCGGGTCGATAGTAAAGGTCCTGCGGCGTGCCGAGCTGTTCGAAGCGTCCGCCGCTCATGACGGCGACATGATCCGAGAGTACGAGCGCCTCGGACTGGTCATGCGTGATGTAGACGAACGTCGTGCCGAAGGCGGCTTGGAGCTGCTTGAGCTCGATCTTCATATGTTCGCGCAGCTTCAAGTCGAGTGCCCCGAGGGGTTCGTCGAGCAGCAGCAGCGTCGGTTCGAGCACCAGGCTGCGCGCGATCGCGACGCGCTGACGCTGGCCGCCGGACAGTTCGTCGACGCGTTTGTGTGCGGCGCCCGCGAGGCCGACTCGTTCGAGCATGGCTTCGCTGCGCTTGCGGCGCTCCGCCTTGGGAGTGCCGCGCCGCGCGAGGCCGAATGCGACATTCTCGCCGACCGACATCATCGGGAAAAGCGCGAGCTGCTGGAAGACCATGTTGACGGGGCGGCGATTCGGCGCGACGCCGCGCATGCTCTTGCCGCCGATCACGATGTCGCCGGAATCAGGCGCGATGAAGCCGGCGATCATGCGCAGCAGCGTAGTTTTGCCGCAGCCCGAGGGGCCGAGGATCGAGAAGAAGCTGCCGCGGTCGACACTGAACGACAGGGAGTCGACCGCGACATGATCGGCGAAGCGCTTGACGACCGCGTCGGCGAGGAGATCCGGCGCCGTCATGTGAGCTTCCCCAGCAGAGCCTGAACGAGCGGCTGAATCGAGTAGCCGGCCCCATGGGGCGTCAGCCCGAGACGCACGACGACGAGTTCGCGCGAGGGGATGATCGCGATGTGCTGCCCGTCGTGTCCCGACAGCCAGAAGACGTCCGGCGGTATGCCGTAAGCCGTGTCCGGATCCACGCCGGGCTTCGCGGGGTCGGGGTCGGAACCCCAGAGCCAGACCTGGCCGTGGCCGTACTGGCCCTGCGAGGCTGCAACCGGCGTGACCATGCCGGCGACGTAACCGGGAGGCAACAGGGGCGCGCCGTGCCATTGGCCCCCCTGCATTAGCAACTGAGCGTAACGAGCCCAATCTCGTGCGCTGGCATACATATACGACGATCCAACGAGCGTCCCCTGTTCGTCGGCCTCGATCGTTGCGGTCGTCATGCCGAGCGGCGCAAACAAATGCGAACGCGCGAAGCTCGCGGCCGGTGCGCCCGAGGCATCTTGAGCGATGCGCGACAGAATCAAAGCCGTGCCGCTCGAGTAGCTCCAGAACTCGCCGACGGGGTGTTCGAGCGGCTGCGCGCGCGCGAACCCTGCCATGTCGGGTTCGAGGTACAACATGCGGGTTACGTCGGAAACGACCGCATACTCTTCGTTGAAATGCAGGCCGCTCGTCATCGCCATGAGGTCTGCGAGCGTGATGCGATCGCGACCGTCGCCGGGAGCCGCGGGCCAGAATCCGGCCTGGGTCAGAGAAAGCCGGCCTTCCGCGACGAGCGTGCCGATCAGACCCGCCATGACGGTCTTGGTCATCGACCAGCCGAGCAGGGGCGTTGCTGCCGAAAATCCGAAGCCGTAGCGCTCCGCGACGATGTGGCCGTCGTGCACGACGACGAGCGCGCGCATGCCGGGTCCGGCGAGGCGCTCATCGGCAATCAATGCCTGGAGCTTGGGATCAGTAGCGGCGCCGGTTCCGTCGGGCCAGAGCGCGGCCGTGGCGGCTGGGGCGGTGGCGGCAGGCGCGGTGGTGGCGGCTGGGGCGGCTGCGGCTGGCGCGGCTGGGGCGGCTGGCGCTGCGTCTGCGGCTGCGGCTGCGGCTGCGGCTGCGGGGGTGGCGGCTGGGGCGGTGGCGGTGATGGCCTTCTCGCGAAATCGCGCGAGAGCGGGCTCGCCGTCCGCCAGTACGGTACATCCTAAATAGGGGCGCGCGACCGCAAGACCGCCCCCAAGAACTCCGAGTACGCCGGCGCGGACGACGCCGCCGTCGCGGTCGACCCGTACCCGCATGAGCGTGAGCACGGGGTTGCCCATCGATTGGATATCGTCGCGCAGAACCTCATCGGCGTCGCGACCGGCGAGGAACACGTTTGAGCAGACGATTTTGGCGGTGTAGTTGGCTGCAACGCGGAGTAGTTCAGGCGGCCTCGCCCAGACCAGCAGGACTGCAAGGACCGACAGGAGCAGGATTCCGGCGATGCAGGCGGCGAGAATCCTCTGGAACTTGTTCAGTGTCTCGACTCCCGTGGAACCTGTCGGTGGACCGGCTTTCAGTCCCGATCATACCTGCAGCGCGGTTCGGGTTAACATAGGCCCCATGACTGAAGCGTCCACACGAAGACTCATTGCCGACCTACAGGCCGTCATGGCCGAGGCCGAGGCGCTCGTCGCGAAGACGGCGGACGACGTCGGCGAGCGCGCCACGCAGGCCCGGGCCAAGGCTGCCGAGTCGGTCGAGCGTGCCCAGGCGGGACTGGACGACTTGGAAACACAGCTGGCCGAGCGGGCGAAGGCCTTGCTCGACGAAGTCGCCGACTACGTGCGCGACAAGCCTTGGCAATCGCTGGGCATCGCGGCGGCCGTCGGAGTGGTCGTCGGCGTGCTGCTGGGCCGACGCTAAAGCATGGCGGAGGAGCCCGCCCCGGCCGGCATCTTCGTCTCGCTGCGGCGCATGCTCGCGAACGTGCTCGAGCTCGGCTCGACGCGTCTGCAGCTGGTGTCGGTCGAGATCCAGGAGCAGATCGAATACGCGGCTAACCTGCTGCTCTGGGGCATGGTGGCTATTTTCTTCGGCTCCTTGACGGTTTTGCTGCTCGCCTTGACGGTCGTGATCGCTTTTTGGGACGGTCACCGGCTGCTCGCAGCGGGTCTCATGACGGGCCTGTTTGCGGCGATTGCGCTGATCGCGGCCTCGGTCGTGTCCTCGCGTCTGCAACGCCGCCCGCACTTTCTCGAGGCGACGACGCGCGAACTGCAGCGCGATGCGCAAGCGCTGCGCGACGGAGATGAGGCGCCGTGAGCTTGCGCGCCGACTTACTCGCCGCGCGGCGCGAACAGTTGCTCGTGCGCAGCGAGCGCCTGCGGCTGGAACTCGCGACGGACGCCGCCGAACTTTCGGCGCGCTTCGGGCTCGTCGATCGAATGGCCGCGGTAGGCCGGTCGGGGATCGTGCGAATGCTATTGGGTGCGGGCGCGACCTTGCTGCTGTTCGGTCGTACACGGCGCGTGCTCGGCATCGTGTCGCGGCTGCTCGTGGTTTACCCGTTGGTCCGGCGCGTGTGGCGCCTGTTCAGTCCGCGGCCTTGATGCGATCGAGCACACGGCCTTCGATTTCCTCGAGGCCCGGAGGAATCGCGGGATACCAGTGAATGGCCTGCAAGGCCTGCTCGTTCGGAAAAGCGGCTGCGTATTGCGCCTTCAGTTTGGGGTCGATGAGATCATCGGTGCCGCGCGCGGCCGAAAAATTACCGACCGAGCGGGTGATCTTCGCGGCGTTCTCGGGACGCATCGTGAAATTGATCCAGGCGTAAGCGGCCGCGTCGTTGCGGCCATGCGCAGGTAGCGCAAATGTGTCGAGCCAGCCGAGTGCGCCCGAGCGCGGCACGACATATCGGATGTCCGGATTCTCCCGATTGAGCGTCCAGCCGCCGGTGTCCCACATGGCCGAGGCGACGACTTCGCCCGCCCGCATCGCGTTCAGAAGCTGGTCTTTGTTGTCATAAAAGAATTTGAAGTTCGGCTTGCAGGCCGTCAGGCTTGCGCCGATTTTCTCCATGAGAGCCGCGTAAGCCGTTGGATCGCCGTACAGCGCGAACGGGTCCGTGCCGGACGCGAACGCGAAGGCCATCAGAATGGGCCGGCGCAGGCGGATCGCAGTCGCGCCTTTTAGCTCCGGCTTACAGAGGTCCGTATAGTCGGCGACGGGGACCTTCGCGAGCTTCGTGTTCACGACGAGACCGTCCGTACCCCAGAGATACGGCAGGCCATACTGGGCGCCCGCGAGCGTCGTGTTCTTGCGCACGATCTCGAGCAGCGCGGGCTGAAACTCATCGAGCTTGACCTTCGTCAGATCGAGCGGCTTGTAGATGCCGAAATCGCGCTGGGGACCCGTGATGCGATCCTGCGAAGGCTGCGCGAGGTCGAAGCCGGCACCGCCGGTTGCCCGCAGCTTCGAGATCATTTCCTCGTTGTTCGAGAGCGTGATCTCGACGCTGATCCCCGTTTCCTTCTTGAAGTCGGCGAGGAGTTCGGGCGGAATGTAGTCGGCCCAGGTGATGATGCGCAGCGTCTGGGCTTGGTCCTTGCCCGAGCCTCCGCAGGCCGCCAGCGCCAGCCCGAGCGCCGCAGCGAGTAGGCCTCTGAACCTCAGAATGCGAAACCCACGGAAATCACGAGCACCTGCGGGTTGAACTCGATGTGCGAGGTGCGGCTGATGCCGCCGGTATCAGCGGTCAAGCGCGTATTGACCTTGGAGGCCGAATACGAGGCATAAAGATGCCATCGCTCGGCCAACTTGTAGGCGAGGCCGACCGTCGCCGCCGGACCCCAGGATGCCGGCAGCGAGATCTTGGTCGGACCGCCGCTCGCCGCGTCGCCGGCGCTCGTCGATTGCCGATCGTAGAAGTTCGTGTAATTCACGCCGATTCCGATGTACGGGCGCACGGGCGCCGACTCACTGAAGAAATTGTATTCCAACAGCGCCGTCGGTGCGAACCACCGCGCCGTCGAGATCACCTGGCCATTGTAGGGAACGGAACCCAAGGTCGCGGGCCCCTGGCCTTGCGTGTGGGTCAGCGGTGGATAACCGAGCGCCAGTTCGGCCGACAGATGGTAGGGCAGCGTGCGCACGTAACCCATGTAGAGTGTCTGCAGATTCTCGGTGTGAAAATTCACGCCGGCCGGCACGTACGGGCCTTCCAGATCGTCGGCGTTCGTATGATAGAACACGGCCTCGAAGCCGAGACGAACGTCGTTCGGGTTCGCCGTGTCGGCCCAGGCGGTGGCACCGCATAAGTTGATCGCAATGAGGGCCGCGGCGGCGGGCAATGCTCGGACGATAAATGATGTCATGGCCTATCCCTTAGAATTGGCTGAAGAAGTCGCGCGCTGCGACCGTGCAGAACGGCGCCTCGGCGGCGTGGGTGCCTTGCGTGACTGCCTCCTCGGCTTCGGGGAGCGTCAGGCCGCCGCCGGCGGAAGTCTGATAATAGGCGAGCAACGCGGCCTGGCTTGCTTGGAATGCGCCCTGCAGCAACGCGTAGGGGCCCGAGGGCGTCGCGTTGATGTCGAGCGCGCCCACGGTGGGAACACCGGTCCAAAAGCTCAGCATCGTGCCGGTGTTCACACTGTAGAACACCGTCGGGTCGCCGTCGCCGCCGCACAGCAAGGTCGGCGAGGCCGGCGTCCAGGCGGGGTTGCGCAGATCGTTCTTGTTGAGGTCGTACCGGAAGGGGTACGCCAGCGCTAGCGGACCCGACGACGGAACGGGGGCCGTAAGCGTCGCCGGATCCGGCGGTGAGCCGACCGGTGCGAGCGGACCCGCGCCATCGATGAACGTAGCGGCATTGAGTGCGTAACTGACCCGATAGTCGTTCGTGATCAGATACGAAGTGCCGAATCCCAATTGGAACAGCGGCGTGAACGGGTCTTGCGGATCGCTCGGCACGGCGAGCGCCGCGGCGAGCGTCGGCGTGAGCGCCGGATATTCGGCGACCGTCGGCGTGGAACTGTCGAAGAGCGCCGTCTCCGGCAGCAAGCCCTCCATGAAGATCGTGTCGATCGCCGTCACGCTCGGCAGCAGAGTCGCAATGCCGGGCGCGTACTGCGCCGCATACACGTCGGTCGTCGCCGTGTAGACGTTGCCGTAGGCTTGCTGGTAGCTCGTCGTCAGCAGCGGCGAGAACACGGTCGCTCCCAGGTCGACGCCGCCGTAGAAGATCGTGTCGGCGAAGGCCTCGATCGCGTACGGGCCCGACATCGGTGCCGCGGCGGTGACCGGCGTGCCGGCCGCTTGCAGCGCACGTTCCGTCGCCATGGCGACATAGCCGCCTTCCGAATAGCCCGTCACGAACAGTTTGCCGCTGTCGCTCGTCGCCGAGCTCAAGGTATGCGGCAGGGCCGTGCGTGCCGCGGCGAGAATGTCTTCCATCTCACGCGCGTTCTGCACGGCATTGATGTACGGGTGGTAGCCGAGCGTCGATATATCGTAGCCGGCATAATTCGGCGCGACCACGATATAGCCCTGAGCCGCGAACGCGGCCGCGATCAGCGCGCCCTCGGTGTTGTTCGGGTTCGTGATGTCGGCGATGTTGGTCGTCTTGTCGGTGTCGGTGCCGTGCGCGTACAGCACGATCGGCCGCGCGCCGGTGCAGCCCGTGCCGCCGGTCGGCACCATCAGGGCGCCCGAGGATTGCGTGGCCTCGTTGGCGCCGCCCACGGTCCAGAACTTCACATAATAGAAGTCGACACCGCAAGTCGGCGTGCCCGTGAGCTCGAGCAATTGGGCGCCCGTCGAGGTTGCGTTGAGTTCGGCGGCGAACGTCGCGGCGTTCAGCGACGCGATCCGCAGCGGCGGATCTACGCTCAGCGTGCCGCGCGCCGTCGATGTGGACGTGGTCGAAGTCTGCGTGCTGGCGCCGCAAGCGGCCAACAGCACGATGGCGGTGGCCACGCCGATGCGCGGGAAAAAATACTGCATGCCTGTCTCCTGACTGCGGCGAAGCGAAGGATTGATTTGCTGGACTCCCCATGTGCCCGATCTGGCGCCGGGCTGGTTGGTGCGCGATTCTACGCCTCCCGGTGACTTAAGGGAAAGCCTGACTCAAGGGGCACTTCGTTGCCTTGCCGCAGGCGCTCCCGTACGATCCGCGGACATGCAGAAAATCTGGGCCAACTTGAGCCCGCTGACCGAGTTTGCGATCGTCCTGATCACACTGGCGGGACTCGGCTTCCATCTGCGCTGGTCGCGACGCAGCGCCAACCTCGGCCCGACCCTGCTCACGACGCTCGGCATTTTCTTTTGCTTCACCGGCATCGCTTGGGGTCTGCTCGACTTCGACCCCGCCGACGTCAAGTCCAGCGTGCCGCATCTGCTGCAGGGCATTCAGACTTCGTTCTGGGCCTCGGTCGCCGGCATCGGCCTCGCGCTGACGATCAAGGCGCGCCAGGTCCTGTTCGGCGAACCGGCCGCCGTGCGTGGCGCCACCGGGGCGGCGACGCAGGGCGCGACGATCGATGACCTGCTCGCGGCACTGCGCCGTTCGCGCGAGGATTCGAACGAGCGGCTCGAGGGTCTGACCGCGGCATTCGAAGCCTATGCCGCGAAAGTCGCCGACTCGAATTCCAAGGCTCTGATCCAGGCGCTGCAGGCC
>Ga0116231_10014616_pt1 | contig 10476 bp, 14 predicted proteins | sample S1TSphgellanicum_2_FD_89695 | JGI IMG/M metagenome (GOLD analysis project Ga0116231, IMG submission 89695) | Host-associated microbial communities from peat moss isolated from Minnesota, USA - S1T2_Fd - Sphagnum magellanicum MG | ecosystem: Host-associated > Plants > Peat moss > Unclassified... | reverse complement strand
TAATCAAAGCTGATTCAATTAACACCACTGCCTTTGGAAATGTGTCATGGACAGATAAATAATTTAAATTTTAATTTTTGATTGTTATTTCAATTTGTTTTACGAAAAATGTGTCACGGTTTTTTTATTTAAATATAAATAATGTTTTTGTTTTTATAATTAAAATTGTACTAATTTTCTATTGGTTTAAAATAAAAAAATCCTTGAAAAAACAGTATTAAAGCGAGAGCTCTCATGTTTCATTTTCATTTCTAAAAAGTTTTTTGAGTGTTCCAATCATGAATTTAGTAAGATTCGAACGTTTGACTTCTAATGCTAAAATTCCAACAAAATCGTCTGAGAATGCAGCTGGATTTGATCTTTTCGCGGCGTATAGTGGAACGGTGCCGAAATTCAATAGCTGTTTAATAATGACGGACTTATCCATTAAGATGCCTCGTGGTGTTTATGGACGCTTGTCTGCAAGACCAGGAATTTCTGTCATGTATAATGTTTTCATAGGCGCTGAAGTAATTGGTAAGGAAAAAATAAGGTTATTAAATGTTTTTGAGTAAATTAACTTTATTTTTTCCTTACAGATCCAGACAATCGAGCCAATATTGGGGTTTTTCTCTACAATCACGGTGAAGTCGACTTCAACATCAAAAAAGGCGATCGCATATGTCAAATTATTTTTGAGAAGTATTTGGATAATGCACAGCTACTTGAGGATAAGGTTTATAAATTAAAAGACGAAGAAATGAAAGATGTTTCGGTACAAACTGATGTCTCACCACTAGATTTGACTACTAAATAAGCTTTTTTTAATATAATAATTTGAATTTTTATTTTAATCTGTAATAATGTAACAAAAATAATTAAATTTTAATAATAAAGAGTTTGTAATAAATCTGTTTTTTAATTATAAATTAATAAAAAGATTTTTGTAATAATTTGATTTTATTGGAGAGTATATTACAGTGTATAACAGAATAACACATTATATGACATTATAGGATAAAATAGAGCATTTTAGAACAGAATAGGACATTATATGACATTATAGGACAGTATAGAGCATTATAGGACAGAATAGGACATTTTAAGTCAGTATAAGAAATTAAATGACAGTATAGGTTTTCCGACTGTCCGCCATGACAGTAGGTAATAAAAACTAGTGATAAAAATAAATCTATATTTTATTTTTTGTTTATTTGATTAATTCACAATGTCAATAAATAGTGAGCATCTTAAGTTTAAAATGCCTTTTACATGCTTAGTTTCTGGACCTACCGGAAGTGGAAAGACTGTGTTTATTAGGAAATTGATTAATAATCATTCCAAACTGTTCAAAAATAGTTTACCAAATATAAGGATATTATGGTGTTACGGCATATTTCAACCGTTTATGAATATACCGTTTACAAACTATGTACAAATTAAATATATTGAAGGAATGCCAACAGATAGTTTAATAAATGAATATAAACCAAATATATTAATAATTGATGATCTATTAAATGAGTTTGATAAAAATAAAAAACTTGAAAATATATTCATTAAAAAAAGCCATCATAAAAATATTAGTGTAATATTTGCAGTACAAAATTTGTTTCATAAAAGTTTACGGACTATTAGCTTAAATTGTCATTACATTGTGTTATTAAAAAACCCCAGAGAAGCTTCACAAGTAATGAATTTAGCTAAACAAATTTATCCTGGAAATTCTAAATATATGACTGAAGCCTATAAAGATTCAACAAACAAACCATATGGATATCTTTTACTCGATCTAACACCAGACACTCCAGAAGAAATACGCTTAAGAACTCGAATATTTCCTGATGAAACTATAAATAGTTATGTGAATCCCATAATATATAAGCCAAATTAATATAAAGATAAAACTATTAGTAAGTTTATAATTTAAAATGTCACAAAATTTACAAAGTTGTATTAATAAACTCAAAGTAATTTCTGTTATTAAAAACGAAAAAATTAGAAAAAAAGTACTTAAAGACTTATTTGATAACTGTCTATATGAAGCATTAAATGAAATTGCGACTAACACAGTAAACCAAAAAGTTCCGTTGAGTTTAAAACAAAAACAATCTTTAAGACGTCATAAACTAAAGTTACAAAAGTTAGCTCATTTCACAAAAAATAAAACTAAAAGAAAAAAGTTAACTATTCAATCTGGTGGCTATCTACAGTTTATAATACCTGCGGTTGCATCTGTGTTGACATCTTTATTGAAAAAATAATGGAGCATTCTTCAAAAATGGTTCTAACTCCAATTGAAAACGAACAACAACCACCATTACTAACCCCAGCCACAAGTAATTCAATACAATATAATAGTTATGAGCCTATGCCCTCTATGTCAACTGGAACACAAAGTAATATTCAGTATTCAAATGCATCGACACAAATGACAAGTAAAAAACTGAAAACACATCCTTTTTTAGAAAAATTAATTAATCAATTGAAAATTATTTTAAAACTTGCAAAAATCGATGCTTATGACACAAGCTTGCGAATAAAAAATAATAGAGGCGAATTCATTGAACATTCTAATATAATAAACTTACTACAAAACGCCACAGTTTTAGCAAAAGTCCTAGTTGGACAGGATGATTTTATAAGTTTGTTATTTAAAGCTAAAGTAGAACCTGAGTTAATAGCAAACGAAAATATTAGAGCAAAATTGAAAAATTTATATGAAAAACCTATTGTCGACAATAGACCAACTGAACCTATGATTTTTTCCGATGTTTCAAATGACGATAGAGTAGACCCAGTAATTAAAACAAACGCAAGAAAAAGACGGATGGAAGAACCTGATATTATTGAAATCGAATCTGAAGGAGAACCGCCAGCAAAAAAGCAGTGGATTTATCCGGATAACGAATGAATGACGAAATTTTTAGGTCAATATTTTATAACCCTACAAACTCAGCTAGTTTTGGAAGTCCATTATCCTTATACAGAGCTTCTAAAAAAATTGATAATAGCATTACTTTAAAACAAGTAAAAGAGTGGCTTAAAGGAGAATTCACATACACATTACATAAGCAAGTTAGAAAAAAATTCAAAAGAAATCCCATAATAGTCAAAGGTATTGATGATCAATGGGAAGCTGATTTGGTTGATATGCAAGAATTTGCACCACAAAACTCAAATAATAAATATTTGCTTACAGTTATTGACGTTTTCTCAAAATATGCTTGGGTTAAAGCTGTAAAAAATAAAACAGCAAAAGAAATAATATTCGCTTTTAATGATATAATCAAAGATGGTAGAAAGCCTGTACGTTTGAGAACAGACAATGGTCGCGAATTTGTAAATAAACTTTTAAAAAACTTTTTACAGACAAAAAAAATTCTTCATTTTACAAGCAATAATGTAGAAATTAAATGTGCAGTAGTTGAACGTTTCAACAGAACACTGAAATCAAAAATGTTTAAATATTTTACTTTTAAAGGGACAAGAAAATACATTAATGTAATTGATGACTTAGTTTACGCTTACAACAGATCATATCATAGATCAATCAAAATGAGTCCTGTTAATGTTAATGAGAATAATCAAAGCATTGTTTTTAAAAATTTATACGGTGTCAATACTTTAACTGAATTAAAAAATATTCGATCTAAAGCAAATTTAAAATCAAAAGATCTTGTTAGAAAACAATATCATTTAAATAATTTTGATAAGTCATATTTTCCAAATTGGACAGATCGAATTTTTGAAGTTCAATCTGTGTACAAAGGTAAAGAAAAACCTGTTTACACTATATCAGATGACACACCAAAAAGATATTATCCTGAACAATTACAAGTTGGAAAAAATAATTTATTTAGAGTTGAAAAGGTATTACGTACAAAAATATTGAACGGTAAAAAACAATTCTATGTTAAATGGATCGGTTATCCTAATCATTATAACAGCTGGGTTGATGAATCTGATGTTGTAAAATTATAAGTTTATAAGAATGTTTTAAAAAAATACTTTAAAAATAGATGTAAACAGAATTATTAAATTAATAAAGATTATAAATGGAATCATTTTATATTTCATTACCTTGTAATTTTAAAACTAATCATAAGGCTTTTTACAAAACTGAACTACCAGAAACATTTAATTTATCTGGAATTTGGCAAGTCGGCATAAGTGACATTTCATTTCCGAAATCATGGTTCAATGTAAAAAAAGAACAAAATATTCAGTTGATGTATTTTAATCCTAAAAACACTGATGGTATCGGTTACAGTATTATAAAAGAAGCCATTATTCATCCAAGTAATTATACTAAAAAAATATTAGTCGATGAAATAAACAAAGCTATATTAATGCATTTTCGAACTATATATATGAAAAATACTGATATAGTAGTTACTATGAATCCAATGATACAGTTTGATTATAATATTGATAAGTTTATTTTATACCCTGGTAAAACTGTGGATGATGGTCTAATTTTTATTCTACCAAGCGCTGAATTATGTTATGTAACTGGATATGATCAAGATTTCCTTAAAAAAGAGGCTGAATTATTATTTGAAAAATATATACAACACAGAAGAGATAATTTAGTTACAGATCGAGTTACAAAAACAAAACTCCCCCCAGACTATCCAATACCTAAATCTCTATCACCTCATAGAATAGAACCTACAAAGTTTGTCTATGTATTAAGTGACATTTGTGGTGACCGTATTTTTGGTTCAACTTCCAGACCAATTTTAAGATGTGTTGAAGTACCATTTTTAGCACAGTATGGTGATCAAATATTTCACACATATGAAGTTCCGCAGTATCAAAAGTTACATAAAAGTACATTTAATACTATTGAAATTAAAATTAGAACAAATATTAACTATACTAAATCCCAAGAATTGGTTGAAGATTATCTTGAATTACAAGATGGTGATGTATTAATAAATTTACATTTTAGAAAAACTGGGGATATTAAAAGAAGTGAAGAAAGAAGATCAGGCATAAGTGACAGAAAATCTGTTATAAGAGACCAAATAGCTGAAAGCCAAACTGGTTCTGAAAACAGAAATTCACAAACAAATTTAGAAGTAACTGTTACAGAAGATAATGACTTGCCTATAATGATTAAACCTGAGGATAGTAATGAAAATAATGGAGATAAAAAAACATTAGAAATTATACATTATGACGACTATTCTGATTATATAAAAGATCAAACAATGTCAGATTGTAATCTTGTAGAAATTACAGAAAATAAAGCTATTTGTAAAGGTTAAAATGTTATATAAAGTTTTGTTGTACTATTAGAATTGTACTATTATATTAAATAAATAAGTTATGGATGAAAATAAACTTGTAGTTTTATCATCAAATGTTAAATCATTTTATGAACAAAATACGATTGCAAACTTTAAGTCAAAACTAAGCTCAAATATGAGCTTTCCTGACGACTGGGAAGTTGGAATTAATTTTATTTCATACAATTTAAGTTGGTATAACTTATCTTCGAAACAAAAAATAACACTATCATGTTTCGACGAAGGCAGAGAAAAAATAATAGATTTAGAAATATATGTCAATACAGGAAAATATGACACAATTGAATTGTTAATTTTTGAAATTAATACTCAATTAACTAAATTCCACGATTTACTTAAGTTTAGTGTATTTCCTGAATTATATGTAAATGAATTAACAAGAATTATTGAACTAAAGAATGGAATATCAGAAGCGTCTGGAAAATTAATTTTTGTTACTTTTACCGATGATTTATGCTTAATGTTGGGGTTAGATAAAGTTAAAATGGACAATATCAAAGATGAGAAAATGACATTCTATCAAAATGCACTAGCTAATACAGATTTAACTGACTTACTAACAACGGAACTAACAGAAAGCGAGAAGTGGATTTTTGGTGACCATCCTTACGATATATCCGGCGGGAATTATTCATTATTTGTATATTCCGATATTGTTAAGCCAACACATGTAGGTGACTCATTTACACAGTTTTTAGGATTGGTTGAGATACCAAATGATATTGCTTTTGGTAAACAAGTAGTTATTAAATATTCAAATCCAATTTATGTTCCATTATTATTAAACGAGTTTGACACGATTGAAATTGATATTAAGAATGATAGTGGGGAAACAATTCCTTTTAATTTTGGAAGAGTACATATAATTTTACATTTTAGAAAAGTTAATAAAAAGATAAATGACATTTTATTCTGAAAAATGAATCCCTATAACAATTACTATTTAAATCAAGTGGGATCAGGTTTGCCTGGATTTCAAGGGGTAAGATATCAAAGAGGCGGTGGTTTTTTTGGCCGACTATTTTCTGGTACAATATTTCCCTTTTTAAAACAACTTTTACCTGAACTTGGTAAACGTGCTTTGCCGTCAGTAGCTGGACTAGGACAAGATATTCTTTCTGGTGAAAATGTTAAAGAATCAGCACTTAAAAGACTAAAAACCATGGGACATGACATTGCTGACGAAACAATAGATCAAGTAAAAACTCGATTGCAAAGAGGTTCAGGTAAACGCCGAAAGAAAAAAACTTATAAAAAGAAAGTTACTTTAAAACGTAAAAAAAGAATTGTTAAAAGAAAAACTAAAAGTCGTAAACGTAAAATAAGTGCAAAATTTGACTTTTTAAAATGAAAACAATACATGAATCATCAAATATAACACCACATCCAGATTTTGACCTATTTGGAGTACCTTCTACTCAATGGACTGTAGAAAGAAATATACAAACTGAACACCGACCCATCTCTATTATAGACTCTCGTTCAATTATTCAATTTGTAGTTGATTCTCCTATGGATGAATACATACAATTAAGGGATTCTATGATTAAAGTAAAACTAAAAATAAACATTAAAAAAACAGATAATTCTAATGTAACTGAAGCTGATTGGAAGAAAATTGCGCCAGTTAACTATTTATTGCAATCATTATTTAGTAATGTCCAAGTAGAAATAGGTGGGAAACCGATCACAATGACACCTCATACTTATGCATATAAATCATATTTTGATGCTATTTTAAATTTTACAAATGACGCACGCAAAACTTTTTTGAGTGCTTCAGGATTCTACGACGATATAGACAGTAAAAATAAATTTACAGAAACACAAAGTCAACTTATAAGACCAAGTGAAATTGTAACTACTGGAGATGGAGAAACTATTGAACTAGTAGGAAAGTTACATTTAGACTTATTTTTTCAACCACGAGCCTTAATTGGTGGTGTTAATTTAAAAATATATTTAGTTCCAAATGACCCAAAATTTTATCTAATTACATCCGATGATACAATTGTACCAACTGTAAAATTCGAAGATGTAACACTATTTATGAATAGATCTAAAATTGCTTATCCTGTTGTAAGTGCTCATGCAAACGCATTGACAAAAGGAACCGCAAAATATCCTATCTGTAGAGGAATTGTTAAAGCTTTTAACCTAAGCTCTGGAACGAGTGATGCAGCTATTGATAATGCTATTTTTGGTACCCTTCCTAGACGAATTTTTATCGCACTGGTTTCAAATGAAACGTTCACTGGTAGTTTAAAGAAAAATCCATATAAGTTTGAACAATACGGTTTAAACTATTTAGCAGTTCACATTGATGGCCAACAGTATCCTGTTAAGCCATTCACTCCAGATTTTGATAAAAAACAATTCGCTAGAGAATATTTAGGACTGTTTGAGTCATTAAATCAACTTACCACAGATTCCACAATTACATTAAACAAGCAACAATGGGCAAATGGAAATACAATTTATGGTTTTAACTTTGCGCCAGATTTAAGTGACGACTGCTCAAAAATGGGGTTCGCAAATCCTATAAAAAGTGGAGCCTTAAAACTAGAACTAAAATTTAAAGAAGCTCTTAAGGAAACAATAAGTGTTATTATGTATTGTGAATATGATAGTCTGATTGAAGTGGATATCAATCGTGAAGTACATACTGATTACATGTAATGAATACATTACAAATCAACACTATATTATCTGACTTTAAATGTTTTATTGGTACCTTTCCACGTGATTATTTACCAACAAATTATATAAGAAAAAGACCATGTGCACTTATTGTTAACACTGATGAATCAACAAAACCAGGGGAACATTGGATTTCCCTGTTTTTGACTAATAGTAACAAAGCAGAATATTTTGACAGCTTTGGGTTTTATCCATTACATAAAGAAATATATAAATTTTTAGAAATAAATAGAATAAAAACATTAGTATACAATAGTGAACACCTGCAGGACTATTCATCGAAAACATGTGGTGCATATTGTGTTTTATTTGTTAAGTTCAGATGTTTAAATTTGTCGTTTAGTGATGTAATAAACTTATTCTCAAATAATCGATTAAACAATGATTTGAAAGCGTCACTTTCATTACTACTATGAAAACAGTTACTTTTTCAAAAGAATTGGAACGAAAATTCTACATAGAAAAGTCTTGTCCTTTAAGAAATGGTTCTCATTGGATAAGGTGTAGTTTAGATCGCTACAGATTTAATGATCGCATTAAAAACTTTTTTATAAATCATGGTTATATACTCACAGAGTGTCATAGAGAAAAGATGTATCAATATATAATGTCTAAACAATAAAAATATGATTATAAAAATAACAAATATTTGTGTTTCTTTTAATTGTTTATGTAAACTTAATCTGAAAGAAATATTTCAATCAAATTATTTGAACTTTGCTCTACGCTACAATCCTAAAAATTTTCCAGGATTAAGATTAAGATTATTAAACTCAAAAACGACATCATTGATTTTTTCTACTGGTCATGTAAGTATAGTAGGATGTCGCTCTATTAGTAATTGTCTTGAAGCTGTAAGTGAAGTCAAATCTATATTAAAAAGATTTAATTATAATCCACAAAGTTGTAATTATAAGATAATTAATATTTGTGGCGCAACTGAACTCAAGCCTATTGATTTAATTAAACTTACAAAAACCTATCCTACTTTATCATCTTATGAACCTGAGCTATTTCCTGCAGTTAAATTTATATATAGAAATAAGATATTTACTGTACACCACACTGGAAAAATCTTCTCAACTGGATATAGGACAGAGTCTCATATGATTAATACTTTTAAAAATTTTTGTGACATCGTAAGGGATTTCCAAAAAGAAAATTCAAATGGTAGCGCCCAAACGGAAAAACCGTTATAAGTTGAAGTTTAATTTTGTTGATAAGAAGAAGAAAACATTGAAAATTCCATTTAAACTACTTAAGCAAATTGGTGGAAAAAAATTATTAAAAAAATTTAAAAATAAACTCAATTAAAATGTTGATTGCGCTTTGTTTAAGTTTTATTTTTATTATTTGTGTTCTTATTTTAATTTGGAGGTTAAATGTAAGTCAAAAACCAGTTTCATTTTGTGGTGTTGAGACACTTTATCAAAACTTGAATTCAAGTTTCTATGACAACAAAACTGTGCCCTAGTTTGATTCAAGGCGAATAAAACAGTATAAATATGAGCCGAAGTTTGAATCTCACTTAGTATGAATTTGTCATGGATTTAGTAAAGACAAAAAACTTTAGAAAACAAGTGTACAGTTCAAAAATTTCTTTAAGACCGTATCATCATCTTATTGGGAAACTGTATTTGATTCAATGCGATGGTAAGACTTCTATCGAGTTTCGAATAGTTGTGGCAAGAATTATTCAGTCTAGGGTAAGTGGAGAAGTTGAAAGCGTTGGGTTTCGTAATGGAGAAATTGAGCTATTTTTTGATTACTTATTATCAAATGAAACGTATTTTGAGTACAGAAACGCAACCAAGAATAGCTTAATTTGTGCAGAAAAAGTTAGTGGAAATTGTGACATATTTGGACTTTATATTGCAAACTATAATAATAAGTTAGAGTATTTAGAGATGGTTGAATTAGAATCGAAACATGAATTCGACCGCCTTTTAAAGAAAATAAAATGGCTATCTGAAAAAATCAAAGTTTTAAGAGATGAACATTCGGTGTTGATGTATGATAAAGATTCTACTGTTTACATAAACTCAACTGGAACTATGCTAGACTTGGATGAAGTGAAAGCAGATAAATTTCGTTACGAAGATATAAAATTAAGAAAAGTCGGAAAAATATTTCAAATTTGTACTTAAACTCTAATGTTTGTTTAAATATATAAATGTATTTTTTATGAAAATAAAATAAGATTCATTTTAACTATAAAATTGTTTTTATTCATTTATATTATGATTATTGCGTGTAATTGTCTTATTTTTAATTTCCAAAAACTATATTATGTTTTGGAATCATTTCCAGTGTTATATATACCATTACTGGAAATATTTCCAGAAACTGTTTCCAGTAATGGTATAAATAACACTTCTACTATTCATTTCTCAAATATCTTTATACCGACTCTGTTGACATTCAATCCAAACATTTAATCGAATTATACTATTTAGCCGATTCTTATTTAGAAGAAAAT
>Ga0116231_10014613_pt1 | contig 10477 bp, 11 predicted proteins | sample S1TSphgellanicum_2_FD_89695 | JGI IMG/M metagenome (GOLD analysis project Ga0116231, IMG submission 89695) | Host-associated microbial communities from peat moss isolated from Minnesota, USA - S1T2_Fd - Sphagnum magellanicum MG | ecosystem: Host-associated > Plants > Peat moss > Unclassified... | reverse complement strand
CCTCTTTTGTCAACTGGTAAATTATTTCTTGGCTTAGTTTTTCAGGTAGGGATTTTTGCATAGTTCCTATCTTCCTCTTCCCCTATCACACTTGTCAATACCCCCTCACCTGAATCCTTACGAGTTTCAATCCCTATTAGGGATTTGATGAATTTGAATCAGCTATGGATTAGTCTTTTGATTTGTGTCTTTAGTGTTTCAATCCCTATTAGGGATTTGATGAATTTGAATCGAGAGTGAGTCGGCACTGTATGGGATTGTGGAGTGTTTCAATCCCTATTAGGGATTTGATGAATTTGAATCGGAGAGATGATAGTTAGTCAGTTGCGAGGCAAAGTTTCAATCCCTATTAGGGATTTGATGAATTTGAATCTTTACGCTCACCCAGACGGCTCCATGAGGGTAGCCGTCTGGGACTGTTTCAATCCCTATTAGGGATTTGATGAATTTGAATCGAACCCAAATTACTACCTCCCGTGGAACCTCAACGTTTCAATCCCTATTAGGGATTTGATGAATTTGAATCGCACAGAATTACGCTAGTCTTATTCAACAGGCAGGTTTCAATCCCTATTAGGGATTTGATGAATTTGAATCATTCAGAAGAGAATTAATCCCACGGCGATCGCCAAGTTTCAATCCCTATTAGGGATTTGATGAATTTGAATCCTCAGTTGATATTCTTAGCATCTAATCAAACTGTTATGTTTCAATCCCTATTAGGGATTTGATGAATTTGAATCTCCGCATTACTTAAAGCAATCTTGGCTCAAGTGAGTACTTTGCGTTTCAATCCCTATTAGGGATTTGATGAATTTGAATCTGCGGCCTCTGAACTGGCTCGTAAAAGCAAAACGTTTCAATCCCTATTAGGGATTTGATGAATTTGAATCGAAACAAGCCATTTATTGGTGATACAGACGGTTTAGTTTCAATCCCTATTAGGGATTTGATGAATTTGAATCCGCAAGAGATTCACGGGTTTTCCCGTGAGCAAAGGTTTCAATCCCTATTAGGGATTTGATGAATTTGAATCGTTGTACGAAAAACTCAGTAATGCACCTCGCTGCTTGTTTCAATCCCTATTAGGGATTTGATGAATTTGAATCTGTTTGTTTTTCCAAAGGACATTCTTCGGCGCTGTTTCAATCCCTATTAGGGATTTGATGAATTTGAATCTTAAGTCTTTCTTCACGGTATTTTCTCCTTGTAAGTTTCAATCCCTATTAGGGATTTGATGAATTTGAATCACGCTTCTATAGATAAGGCGACACTGGAAATCACTAAGTTTCAATCCCTATTAGGGATTTGATGAATTTGAATCCATAGATTATTTAAGCCAAATACGGCTAAAATTACAGTTTCAATCCCTATTAGGGATTTGATGAATTTGAATCATCTCTGCGTTATACCATTTTATTGCAGAGTTTAAGTTTCAATCCCTATTAGGGATTTGATGAATTTGAATCGTTTTTTCTGTATTTCCGGCTTTTTCTGCTTCTTCTCGTTTCAATCCCTATTAGGGATTTGATGAATTTGAATCTTTATGAAGCTAGTGACCGGAAATACTGGAAGAATTTAGGTTTCAATCCCTATTAGGGATTTGATGAATTTGAATCTCCACCAGCCAGGCGGTTTCCATCGGCATCTATCGTTTCAATCCCTATTAGGGATTTGATGAATTTGAATCGCGCTTCGTGATGGTTTTGGTAAGCTTCCTTTTCGGTTTCAATCCCTATTAGGGATTTGATGAATTTGAATCGCGGTTTTTTGCTTTTTTCACTCATCCAGAAAAAAGTTTCAATCCCTATTAGGGATTTGATGAATTTGAATCTTAATAAGCTTCAACTCAGACTCAGCTTTTTTAGAACGTTTCAATCCCTATTAGGGATTTGATGAATTTGAATCCGCATCTGCTAAAGGGTCTTTATTACTTTCTAAGAGTGTTTCAATCCCTATTAGGGATTTGATGAATTTGAATCTAAACGACGGCGTTGTGAACACCACCGGATGACTGTTTCAATCCCTATTAGGGATTTGATGAATTTGAATCCCTAGCGCTGACATCCCTGTATTTCTTAAATACATTGTTTCAATCCCTATTAGGGATTTGATGAATTTGAATCGTTAAGCGTAAGCTTTGAAATTGCTTATAGGCTCCGTTTCAATCCCTATTAGGGATTTGATGAATTTGAATCCCATTGATCCATTTTGTGAATTGGGATATTCAGTCGTTTCAATCCCTATTAGGGATTTGATGAATTTGAATCTCGTATTGGCTGGTCCGGCACTACCTACGAACACGCTAGTTTCAATCCCTATTAGGGATTTGATGAATTTGAATCCGTCATCCACCACAGCATCGCGATCGCGCAAACGAATAGTTTCAATCCCTATTAGGGATTTGATGAATTTGAATCGCAATCGCGTATCCGTTCAATCCCAGTCGGCTAAAGGGTTTCAATCCCTATTAGGGATTTGATGAATTTGAATCTCAAGCGATCGCGCTGGAGGCAAATCGCTTTCCCAAGGGTTTCAATCCCTATTAGGGATTTGATGAATTTGAATCAAGATGATCCCGATTACGACGAGGTAGATCAAGCGGTTTCAATCCCTATTAGGGATTTGATGAATTTGAATCCCCTTTGCAGCCCTGCGGGATTAGCATATATGCCCAGAGTTTCAATCCCTATTAGGGATTTGATGAATTTGAATCATCTCATTTTTCCCCTTCCCTGCGATCCATGCCATGCGTTTCAATCCCTATTAGGGATTTGATGAATTTGAATCTATCTCCAAAAAATCTCAAACAGGCTCGGGGAATGTTTCAATCCCTATTAGGGATTTGATGAATTTGAATCATTTCATCTAAGATGGGTAAAAGAATGGGAATTGGAAGTTTCAATCCCTATTAGGGATTTGATGAATTTGAATCAAAGAATGTTTTCTATTTCAAAATTTGATGAAAAGTTTCAATCCCTATTAGGGATTTGATGAATTTGAATCCTTAGTAAATTTAATCCAAAGGAGTGAGATGTTCCACTGTTTCAATCCCTATTAGGGATTTGATGAATTTGAATCTTTTTCTGGCGCAACAGAAGACTAGTAGATATTTGTGTTTCAATCCCTATTAGGGATTTGATGAATTTGAATCCAGTTAGTCCCTGTGCTCCGGGTACGCCTTGGGGGTTTCAATCCCTATTAGGGATTTGATGAATTTGAATCTAAAGCCCATTGCTCCCAGTGTGCTGGAGTCATCCTAGTTTCAATCCCTATTAGGGATTTGATGAATTTGAATCTGAAACGCGTTTCTGCTGAAATTACAAAAGCACAGTTTCAATCCCTATTAGGGATTTGATGAATTTGAATCACGACTCAGAACCACCAATTGACGACGACGACTCAGGTTTCAATCCCTATTAGGGATTTGATGAATTTGAATCGTCATTAAGTAAATTCCTCCATTGATATTGAGTTGTTTCAATCCCTATTAGGGATTTGATGAATTTGAATCGCTGGTGCTGATGCTTATAGTTGGCAAAAATTACTAGTTTCAATCCCTATTAGGGATTTGATGAATTTGAATCCATATCGCAATTTTAGTCGCCATTGGCAGCTCGCCGTTTCAATCCCTATTAGGGATTTGATGAATTTGAATCTTTTCTTGCTCCCGCTTGATATGTTCGTTGGCTTTGACAGTTTCAATCCCTATTAGGGATTTGATGAATTTGAATCCCGCAGAGATGCCGTATCCCTCACCCTACCTACGTTTCAATCCCTATTAGGGATTTGATGAATTTGAATCGTTTCCAGGATGGCCTTGGACGGGAGAATTTTCGTGTTTCAATCCCTATTAGGGATTTGATGAATTTGAATCCTGTGGGACTGTGCTTAAATCAAGTTGGAAAGATCGTTTCAATCCCTATTAGGGATTTGATGAATTTGAATCTTCACGCTACTACTATGACAAAGCAGTAGCAAAATACGTTTCAATCCCTATTAGGGATTTGATGAATTTGAATCTAGCTTACAGCGTCGCGTCTTTCATTTGCCAACAGTTTCAATCCCTATTAGGGATTTGATGAATTTGAATCTCGTTGGCTTCAATTTCTTCAATCAAAGAATCAAGTTTCAATCCCTATTAGGGATTTGATGAATTTGAATCCTCATTTTGATCAAGAAATTCAGCGACAGCATGGTTTCAATCCCTATTAGGGATTTGATGAATTTGAATCTTTACTATCAGGAATTGATCTGATTGAAGCCGCTAGTTTCAATCCCTATTAGGGATTTGATGAATTTGAATCGATTATTTTTTCACTCATACTAGTTTGATCCTCCTGTTTCAATCCCTATTAGGGATTTGATGAATTTGAATCCCCCCGCAGGTAACAGAAGTTGATCGTTGGAATTTGTCGTTTCAATCCCTATTAGGGATTTGATGAATTTGAATCTCAGTTTTGTACCCTAGTTATCACTCAAGTCCAGTTTCAATCCCTATTAGGGATTTGATGAATTTGAATCTTTAAACGGGCATCGCATCCAGCCCAGAAAATCAGTTTCAATCCCTATTAGGGATTTGATGAATTTGAATCATGTGGACGTATTTATTTCCATCCTGGATAAAACGGTTTCAATCCCTATTAGGGATTTGATGAATTTGAATCCTCAAAATCTTCTTTATGTAGTTTCCACTGCTTAGTTTCAATCCCTATTAGGGATTTGATGAATTTGAATCATGAGGGTGGAAGATGCGGATTCCCTTCCCTCTAGTTTCAATCCCTATTAGGGATTTGATGAATTTGAATCAAGTGATTGTATTCCCCACAAGGTCAATCAGTCCTGTTTCAATCCCTATTAGGGATTTGATGAATTTGAATCTAGCAGCATCTAAACGAGAATCAAGCCAAGCACGAGTTTCAATCCCTATTAGGGATTTGATGAATTTGAATCCCGTCTGGTTTATAGGAATACATCCCACCTACCTTAGTTTCAATCCCTATTAGGGATTTGATGAATTTGAATCTAGATGCGCCTGTTTATCGTCTGATCGACCGTGTTTCAATCCCTATTAGGGATTTGATGAATTTGAATCCTCAAATACCAGGTATCGCTACTCCAATTGCGGCTGGTTTCAATCCCTATTAGGGATTTGATGAATTTGAATCTAGATGCGCCTGTTTATCGTCTGATCGACCGTGTTTCAATCCCTATTAGGGATTTGATGAATTTGAATCCCCTGGACTGTTTACGAGATCGAAGATGGTTTTCTGGTTTCAATCCCTATTAGGGATTTGATGAATTTGAATCCTTTTTCACTAGGAGATATTTAAGATGCACCTATCGGTTTCAATCCCTATTAGGGATTTGATGAATTTGAATCGTGGGCGTACTTATCCCCATCTTCTATAAAGCGGTTTCAATCCCTATTAGGGATTTGATGAATTTGAATCGCCTCAAACCCCCTCATCTGGTCTCGAGGCTTCGGTAGTTTCAATCCCTATTAGGGATTTGATGAATTTGAATCTCACCTGGCTTATCTCGAAGTACCTTAAAAAAGTTGTTTCAATCCCTATTAGGGATTTGATGAATTTGAATCCGCCGCTTCTTTAGTCCATTGTTTGCATTGCCAAAGGTTTCAATCCCTATTAGGGATTTGATGAATTTGAATCGCGGTAGAACGAGCCGAGAAATCTGTAGGATTGCCAGTTTCAATCCCTATTAGGGATTTGATGAATTTGAATCCGCGATCGCATGATTCGCCGCCGCAAGATAATTGAGTTTCAATCCCTATTAGGGATTTGATGAATTTGAATCAAAAATGCCGGAAACGATTACAGCAAACACTTTTTGTTTCAATCCCTATTAGGGATTTGATGAATTTGAATCTGCTAATCACAGAAATTTAATTATAAATAGGACAGTTTCAATCCCTATTAGGGATTTGATGAATTTGAATCGGTAGGTAAAGTTGTCGCCTGAGTGTTGCTGGCTGTTTCAATCCCTATTAGGGATTTGATGAATTTGAATCGAAGCGGCAAACTCAAACATGCTCCACATCTGCTCGTTTCAATCCCTATTAGGGATTTGATGAATTTGAATCCTGAGAGACTACGACCGACTCAAACTCCCTCACGGTTTCAATCCCTATTAGGGATTTGATGAATTTGAATCGTCTGGACATACCGGACAAGCGGGGCAATTTTCCTGTTTCAATCCCTATTAGGGATTTGATGAATTTGAATCAAATTTACCGGAGCTATTACTATTTGATAAAAAAGAGTTTCAATCCCTATTAGGGATTTGATGAATTTGAATCGGCTTGTATTCGTACTCCTAGTGGTCAGATTTCTACGTTTCAATCCCTATTAGGGATTTGATGAATTTGAATCCTTATGCTGTTTCTAATTTTTCTCCTGTTGATGCATTTGTTTCAATCCCTATTAGGGATTTGATGAATTTGAATCTACCATTTGGTTAAGCATTTTCTTCGTCCTGGTATTGTTTCAATCCCTATTAGGGATTTGATGAATTTGAATCGGGATACGCAAAATGCGATGCCCCTAATGTTGGCGAGTTTCAATCCCTATTAGGGATTTGATGAATTTGAATCATCCCAGTCAGCCACTCCGTCGGAGATATTTGGCTCGTTTCAATCCCTATTAGGGATTTGATGAATTTGAATCATGGGTTACAAGTTCTGATCCTCCTTATGGCACATTGTTTCAATCCCTATTAGGGATTTGATGAATTTGAATCCGATCGCTGCTGGAGTAGTATATCAGGTGATGAAAGTTTCAATCCCTATTAGGGATTTGATGAATTTGAATCTGGAGGCAGCCGCCGTCCTCATTGATAAAGAATTTGTTTCAATCCCTATTAGGGATTTGATGAATTTGAATCATAAAGCATCTCCAGCATCTCGCTTGGATACAACATGTTTCAATCCCTATTAGGGATTTGATGAATTTGAATCGCTTCCCTTCGCGCATTAGCTACCTATGACTGGGAGTTTCAATCCCTATTAGGGATTTGATGAATTTGAATCAAGGGATGCTATCACTCCTAGAATACTGGAGCTAACGTTTCAATCCCTATTAGGGATTTGATGAATTTGAATCGCAGGAGGATTGAAACCTTGTCCCAATCCAAGGGGTTTCAATCCCTATTAGGGATTTGATGAATTTGAATCTTCTAACCAAATATCGACTAGGTGGAAAATAATATAAGTTTCAATCCCTATTAGGGATTTGATGAATTTGAATCATGCTATTGACAAAGCTATCCCCAATTCAATGTCTAAGTTTCAATCCCTATTAGGGATTTGATGAATTTGAATCTGCCAGAAGCATTTACGAACAAATTTACCACGGTACTGTTTCAATCCCTATTAGGGATTTGATGAATTTGAATCTAGCCCCCCCAAGAGTACGTAAGGCATCCCGCAAACTGTTTCAATCCCTATTAGGGATTTGATGAATTTGAATCATTCAGCGATGGACCCTTTTCTTTGGGAGATATTTGTTTCAATCCCTATTAGGGATTTGATGAATTTGAATCGCTGTTGCTTCGTTTGTGCGCTTTATAGAGGATGGCGTTTCAATCCCTATTAGGGATTTGATGAATTTGAATCTTTGCGGATCTTTTAGCAATAATTGAACTTGAAGTTTCAATCCCTATTAGGGATTTGATGAATTTGAATCTACAGGAGTGAGGTTTCAGCCGAGAGCGCAGATAAAGTTTCAATCCCTATTAGGGATTTGATGAATTTGAATCTCAAAACCTGACGCAACATACTCAAACATTTCCGTTTCAATCCCTATTAGGGATTTGATGAATTTGAATCGTGCACGCGATTAGATTTTAAGCTCAGAGATTATGTTTCAATCCCTATTAGGGATTTGATGAATTTGAATCCGAATAAGCTAGTGGGCCGCATTTTACCTATTTGGTTTCAATCCCTATTAGGGATTTGATGAATTTGAATCTTACCAGATATCAATGTTGGGTTATTTATGGATTGATGTTGTTTCAATCCCTATTAGGGATTTGATGAATTTGAATCCTTATCTACTACCACAGCGAACGTGGAGATACTAGTTTCAATCCCTATTAGGGATTTGATGAATTTGAATCTGAGCGCGGATCAATGGGTTGGTTTGCGATGGTTGTTTCAATCCCTATTAGGGATTTGATGAATTTGAATCATCGGGGAATTCCTCGATCTTAATTCTGCTATCGAAAGCGGTTTCAATCCCTATTAGGGATTTGATGAATTTGAATCCAGTTATCACTATGGGGAATCTTGCTGTGGCTTCGTTTCAATCCCTATTAGGGATTTGATGAATTTGAATCTACCTTTTACTTGCTACATCTATTTATTGATGCATCTGTTTCAATCCCTATTAGGGATTTGATGAATTTGAATCCAAAAGCTTGGAAGCTTCGCGGTTTACCAACCTTGTTTCAATCCCTATTAGGGATTTGATGAATTTGAATCCCCGTGGAATCTTCAGGTGTACTGGTACTTGTTGATGCGTTTCAATCCCTATTAGGGATTTGATGAATTTGAATCCTTCCTTCTTCGGTAGAATCCCTCCAGCATCGAAGTTTCAATCCCTATTAGGGATTTGATGAATTTGAATCTATTTCCGTTGCGGCATACTTCAGGCAGGTTAAAGATAGTTTCAATCCCTATTAGGGATTTGATGAATTTGAATCTCGATGCTTTCCTTTAAAAGTATCTGCAATATCGGTTTCAATCCCTATTAGGGATTTGATGAATTTGAATCTACTGTCTTCATATTTTATATAATCAGTGTTTTGTTGAGTTTCAATCCCTATTAGGGATTTGATGAATTTGAATCTCTCACCACCCAATTCCTCCAAAGTTTTCCCCGACGTTTCAATCCCTATTAGGGATTTGATGAATTTGAATCTCACCATTGCCGTTAGTTAATTCAAAAGTACTTGCGAGTTTCAATCCCTATTAGGGATTTGATGAATTTGAATCTTTTTCCCTCCAGCCATGATGATAATTTTGATGTGTGTTTCAATCCCTATTAGGGATTTGATGAATTTGAATCACCCAAAATTAAATTATATTCTGTACATGGAAGATGTTTCAATCCCTATTAGGGATTTGATGAATTTGAATCTACCCTAATCCTAAATTGTCAGATTCAGTTAAGAATCTGTTTCAATCCCTATTAGGGATTTGATGAATTTGAATCTATAATTCCATCTGGCTCTAAGGTGGGAGAGGGAGTTTCAATCCCTATTAGGGATTTGATGAATTTGAATCCTACTTACAGCCAACCAATATCAGTAATTTATGATCCGTTTCAATCCCTATTAGGGATTTGATGAATTTGAATCAATTAAAACAAGAATCTTAAGGAATTTATGGCTAGTTTCAATCCCTATTAGGGATTTGATGAATTTGAATCAAGCGGCTTCTTGCTGCCTTTCAATTAATCTAGCGTTTCAATCCCTATTAGGGATTTGATGAATTTGAATCTCCGCTTCTACGCGGAGCCTTTCCTGCTCCGCGTAGGTTTCAATCCCTATTAGGGATTTGATGAATTTGAATCAGGATGACGAATAGAGGTATACCTCAACTCCTGGCGGTTTCAATCCCTATTAGGGATTTGATGAATTTGAATCAATTCCGGCTACTGTCACAGCCGCGATTTGCTTTGTTTCAATCCCTATTAGGGATTTGATGAATTTGAATCCCATTAACTGACGTGCGTAATTTACTATGGGTGACTGGTTTCAATCCCTATTAGGGATTTGATGAATTTGAATCACATAGTACGTACTGCCAGAATGACATCCGGCATGTTTCAATCCCTATTAGGGATTTGATGAATTTGAATCATTTTTAGAACTATTCCCTCTTTTGAAGGGTTGTCAGGTTTCAATCCCTATTAGGGATTTGATGAATTTGAATCTACACCAGAGACTCGCATTAAAATACATGCAGAAGTTTCAATCCCTATTAGGGATTTGATGAATTTGAATCGGTATGAAGAATATTTATTAAATAAGGACGCGGCTGTTTCAATCCCTATTAGGGATTTGATGAATTTGAATCTTTATCAAGAATATGGCAGTACATCGGAACTGAATAGTTTCAATCCCTATTAGGGATTTGATGAATTTGAATCTTTTTACTATTAAATTTCAGGCATTTTATCTGATGTTTCAATCCCTATTAGGGATTTGATGAATTTGAATCTAGTTATCAAGGGTTTGATCTGGATGAATTTTTCGTTTCAATCCCTATTAGGGATTTGATGAATTTGAATCACCATCTCGTTTACGCTAGAGTCCTTGTTTGCATTAGTTTCAATCCCTATTAGGGATTTGGTAAGGATTCAGGTGAGGGGGTATTGACAAGTGTGATAGGGGAAGAGGAAGATAGGAACTATGCAAAAATCCCTACCTGAAAAACTAAGCCAAGAAATAATTT
>Ga0116231_10014612_pt1 | contig 10479 bp, 3 predicted proteins | sample S1TSphgellanicum_2_FD_89695 | JGI IMG/M metagenome (GOLD analysis project Ga0116231, IMG submission 89695) | Host-associated microbial communities from peat moss isolated from Minnesota, USA - S1T2_Fd - Sphagnum magellanicum MG | ecosystem: Host-associated > Plants > Peat moss > Unclassified... | reverse complement strand
AATTTAAAATAAAAAAAAATAATTATTAAAAAAAAATTAAAAAAAAAAAAAAAAAAAAAAAAAAAAAAAAAAAAAAAAAAAAAAAAAAAAAAAAAAAAAAAAAAAAAAAAAAAAAATCCTCTAAAAGAAACCAAAATCCTTCAACATATCATAACTCTATAATAACTAATCTCAAGTTTCAAGACAAGCCAAAAAATATCATGATCTTTCAAAAAACCCTCATATAAAATAAATAAATAAATAGACCTATTATTATTATTATTATTATTATTATTACCTAGGGGCCAAAAATCCCCTTAAGCTACAATAATAATACTCTATAATGAACAAATAATCAGGTTCCAATTCATGTTTCTCGTTCTTTAAGTTCAAACCCCAGTTCCAGTTTGGTTCTTCTTTGTAAGCGGAACTGGAACCAATGGTTTGTACCCACCAAAGTGGGTGGTTACCCACCCACCCACCCAACATTGTGTTCTTTCTATACTTCTCACTCATGAGAGAGTGAACCAGCATCCACTAGTATACCATGAAGGATGGATGGTAAATGGTCACCAAACAGATTTTTCATTGGGTTCAAGTTCCCTAGCTAACCATGGTGGTTAGCTCGGTTGCTTTTCAACCTACCTACCTACCTACCTACCTACCTACTAACAGCCTGCTTGCCAATTGTTAGTAGGTAAGTAGGAAAGACGGTCCCTAGCCTATGCATAAAACCATCTAGTTATGTAAGTAGGTAGTTACCTATTTTCTACCTGGTGAATGCCTTTTATGTAAAACCTACTTCAAGTAACTAAGGTGAAACCCATAGATTAACCCTGATTTGGAGCCCCCAATGGATATCAGGGCGGTTCTAAAAGCTCATAACCATGTTTTACAAAAGAAAACCAAAGAAAGAAATCAATTTTGATGTATAAAAATCACAATTCTCAAAAAAATTGTATAAATTGAATAATCACCCTTTTTTAACCACGGGTTCGGTTCTTTGAGGTTTTGAAACCAATGTGAGTCAAAATGTCAAATACTTACCTAACACTGGTTATGACTTCCATCCACAACTGAGTTGCCAAGGTTCCCAAGGATAGGTTACTAAGTTGGTACCCTATGCTATAAATCCTCTTCTTCTTTCCCCCTTTCACTACTACCTAGGGTATTGGGTAAGGAACACAAGTAAGTAGCCTGGGAATGTAAGTGGTTACTATCTAGTTGGGGGTAGACAAGTAAAAACTAAAGGATTTGAGGAGGGTTACTCTCTCTCTCTAGGTAGATGCAAGTGAATGGTGGTTATCCTAATTGTATGGGTATATCCTACGTACACCCAAGGGTATCAATAGGATATATAAATTTTTTTTCCGATGTATGTATTTTAGGCATGCATTTCATGAAGGGTATATTAGTTGGAAGATATGCCTTGTCCATACCCAATGGGTATATAAATGGGTAAAAAAATTGCCATCCCCTTGGGTGGCTTAACAATGTTGTATTATTTAGAAGTGTATTATTATCTTACACTTTAGAAATTTTTTTACTCGTTTGTAAAGTGCAAGCAGAGATCTTCTACTACAGAAGAGTGTGTCAAAATTATGGATCCAAATTACATGGTGCTAAGTTTGCAAAGATTGTTCATGTTCATGTTCAAATTGTGCTAAGTTTTGAGGTGTCTTTGTTTTGTGCGCCATGTGTGTGCGCACGCCTCTGCAATAAGCTTTGTGCTGCTTATGTACTTCTTTAATCTTTGCACTCTGTCTGCTGCTGCTGCTGCTGCTGCTGCTGCGCTGAGTGCTTGTAGTAGTAGTACTACCCGAGGCAGGAGGCGTTTTGAAGGGCCAGGCTGGGTTCTGGAACTCCCCAGATCCAGCGTGCATCCCGCACCATTGGGTCAGGCTTGATTGCTGACTTCCTTTTCCAAAGTTTGTTAAGGTGCACAACAACAACAACAATTATGTAAAACATCAAAAATTTAAGTAACTAGTAAAAAGATGTGTTTAGAATTCATTGCCGTTTTTTTTTTTTAAAACACACACACACACATGATGGCATGTTCTGCACAAGTTTTCTGATGTTGTATGTGGATGTTTGCATGTTGTGCACAAGTTTTCTGATGTTGTTTGTGGATGATGGCATGTTGTGCACAAGTTTTCTGATGTTGTATGTGGATTATGGCATGTTCTGGCAAAGTTTTCTGATGTTGTTTTGTCGATGATGACATGTTGTGCACAAGTTTTCTGATGTTGTCTGTGGATGATGGCATGTTGTGCACAAGTTTTCTGATGTTGTCTGTGGATGATGGCATGTTGTGCATAAGTTTTCGTGTAGGGTAACACGGAACACAGCCTTGGAGCCAGGGCATTCCCAAAGTAAGCAAACTGCCCAAGGCAAAGCCAACTGACACTTACTTTGGGAATGCCCTCCGTGCTCCTCCAAGGGCATTACCAAGGGCAAAGACCTGCCCCAAAACCCAAAAATGAAAATAAAATTCTTCTAGTCCTTTCCACAAGGTCTTCATGGCCTTAGAGAGTGAGGCATTACTTAGACATCACCATGACGCTTAAGCCTTTCATGGCCATGATCTCATATTCCCATTGTCATATGCAATGTGGTGTAGCAAACTTTGGTATAATATAACACGGTTTGGTACACCCCTTGGATGCGATGACATGATTTTATTTATTTATTTATTTATTGTTGTGGTCAATGGTGCTTCCTATTACCTCTTCAATGTGGGTAGTAGAGCATCAAGAAACTCAAAATGACTCTATTGATTTCTAGCAAGAGATTCATAAAGCTTAATAAAGGATTGCCTATTATTTATTTCCAAGCTTAGTGATTTTGTGAAGTTTTTAATTTCAAATCACCTCCCAACATGACGTAACCCCTAATTTGTCTTTGTCAAAGTTTAGCTCTTAGGCTTGTTGGGGATGATTTCCATGTTGCACTTGCCCTAACCCTTTTTTCCCTTGCCTTTATTTCCTTTTCCATTATATACTTTATGGCACATCACTTTGATTTTTAAAAAGTAATTTTTACTTTTCTTTGTGGAAGATTTTGCATCTCATCGGTGTCTTGAATTTACATGTAACAATGTGATGACTAATTTAGAAAGTGATTTTGGAGGGTTTTGATTCCCAAAAGTGAGAGAAAAAAAAAAAAAAGTAAAAATCACCCAATTTTTATAATTTTGATTTTAGTGTGTAGCCATGAATATAAAAAGTTGATTAAAAAAGTTTCTACTTGATATTTGGTTTATAGCCAGGTTTGGCAAAATGTTCCTCAAATGATTTATCATTTTTGGTATGTCTTCCTGTGGACAAATCACCCACTTAGGCTGCATTCAAAAATTCGAGAAAAAAGCAATGCTACCAAGTGCCATCCTTGAATATTCGGCTTTCCAACTCAAAGTAACAAGAGTAGATTTGAGCATTGCAAGCATGTCACATGGAGACCCCATTTTCACCTTTCTGATTACATTCCCCAATTTTGATTAACACAAGATTAAAAGAAGCTTTGGACATTTTAATCATAATATATCTTTAATCCACATCATTTCTAAACAAGGACTTTTGTTAGAAAGATGTCAAGGATGCACACTCTCCTTTATAGGATGATAAAAAGGTTACTTTTGGGATTCTTTACAATAATAGGGCATCAAACGCGTAACTGGGAATGAAATTTTACAAAATGAAATAACTGGGACCCAAACTAGTTTTTCAACCAATTTTGGTAGTGAACTGAGTTCCATCCCCTCTTTCCTTGGTCCGAAGCACCTCCTCTGCTGCTTACATATATTTTCCACTGCTCCTACTTGTACAACTACTATAATTAGTCTCAAACCTTGTGCATGAAATGCTGAGTTTCAGCATTTCATACTGAGATTTAATGAAATTTCCTTACTTTGCGGATACCACTGAAAGAGGGGTTAGGGGATGAAAGGAGAGGGGATAGGGGCTGAAAGAGAGGGTGACTTTTGACTTTAATAGGTTTCCCTCCCTTAGATTTCAAGACTTTCGTGCTTTGTTTCATCATACTTGAATACTTCTCAAATTTAAAAATACTTTTTGGTTATAGTGTTCTTTGATACTCCACTTCTCATGTAAGCCGACCTAAAGGTTTTTCTCCCCATATATGTAGATGGCATTAACCTCATTTCAATTGCTATGCAACCCCAACCACGTATTCAAGGGAGTTATGCAATTGTACCCTCATCTTTTGTATGTAGGATTCCATGTTGCAAGTAAGAGTGAGCACTTTAATATTCTAGTCAATACAATTACATTGTCTTGGCCAAGAATGGGTGAACCTTCGAGGAGTTTAATCACATTGATCTTAGATCAATGCAATACTGAATTTATACATGTGGTTTTATAGCTTAGAGGATGGTGTAAACAAAACTATAAGTACGATAATCAATAAAAATTGTAACAATAAGATTAATTTTTCATGTTGCAATTAACTTTGGAGAAAATCGTATTAGAGTATATGGATGAATTTTTTTTAAAGGTGGACTTATTGTGAACTTTTGAAATAATGACATTGTTTATGTCACACATACAAAATTTGCATGTGGATTAAAAAAAATGACGTAGTGATGTCAAAATAAAAATTAAAAATAAACCATCATCAAATGAAAGTTTTAAATTAACATGCAGTAAAAACTTTCTAATGCAAGCCATTCCAATTTTCAACTTTTTGTTTAACAATAAATATTACCTTAATTTTATCATTTTGATAGTTCTTCTCACATTCAAAAACTTTAAACTTTTACATGGACTTTTTGACCAATCATAGATCTAATGATATGTATAAATTAATTATCAACATTTTGACCAAAAGCATAAGGGAATGCACATTGAATAAATAGTTTGTTAACTATGATGATTGTAAAAAATTTAAATTTTCTCATAACCATGGTTTTACCCTTCCCAATTTAGAGGTCCAAAACACAATTAATATTCAAATGAATGGTTATGACTCAAACTAACAATTTGACCCATGAGCATTAAAATGCCCAACAGATAGGTCAAATCACCTTTAATCAAAGCGTGCGATGCACCACTAGAACCTTATTTTTAAAGGCTACAACTTCTCTTTTAAAATATCTTGAATTAAAATCCATATGAAGTAGTGGGACTCATAACTTGAAAAATATTTAAACCCTCACTTTTGAGTCCATGAGGAATTTGTTTCACTTCAACATGTAGTCTTTGCTACCATGTACATAGTGCATTATAAGGAAAAAAGCAATGGCTTTTCCTCAATTTCATGATATTTGTTTTTGTTTTGTGAATGTGAGTTGCCCATGGTTCATCCATACATAATTTTGGTTACACTTTGCATTAACCACTTATTGAGGAGGGAAAATTTTGAAATTTTGAAATTTGTGATTTAAACTACTTAATTAACAATTTTCTTAAATATTTTTTAGGTTAAGAGAGGTAGTTTTTAGGATGGTGACCCCATGAGGAGTCATTAAAAGTTTAGTGTCGAGTACCAATGAATTCTTAGGTTGGCACTACAGCTACCAAAATGCCTTCAATACCTTTTTTGGGAAGAGTTGTGTCACCCTTTGGTAACAATATTAAACTTGATATTTTTTCTTGCATTATAGGATCTACATTGGAGAAATGTTTGCGATAAGTCTTAGTTGGTTCTCATAGTTCTTTTGGTTCCAAAAAATCCCTTACCCCCAAAAATCAAAGTGTTATGCATTTCTATGTACTTCAACAATGATGATTTTTTAATGGAATGTTACTTGCTTTTGCAAAACATGTTTGTTCATCAACAATCTTTTGATACGCTTAGTATGGGTTCTTGCAAGGATTACGAACAATAGGCTAGTCTTTTGTAGAAGAATGAAATTGCAAAATTTTCAAGAATTGAAAATTTTGTGAATATTTTTCATAGCCTACCAAGCTAATTTTGGTAGAAGGCAATTGAGCTTTCTACAAATTACAAAACCGCTATTTGAAATTACAAGCTTTTAGATCCTTATTACCATCTTTTTTTTTCTTTGCAAAATTTGGTACAATTTTATTTCTTCACTTTCTCAAAGTCATTGGATAGAATGGTTTGAATTTAAATTATTAAATTTCCATATTCAATTTAGGTATTTCATTGAATGGTCTTAACACCACCTTCTTTTTTGGTTTATGCATATTGGCTTCACCTTGGGTTTGTTTTAACAAGTTCATCCTAATTCCATCCTACAACTCCCACACCTTATTTCTTTGTTTGAATTATTGAACATGCCTCAAGCTTGCACTTTGTTATGATATCAAAAATCAACAAGGTTCCTTTCCTATGATATATTTTGACAAATGTAACTTGTGCCCAAGAGGACCATTAAATAATAGAATTTGACACTACTTACATCAAATAATGTATTGTTAGGGGTGGGTAATTACTATTTTTTTTCCTTTTTAATCCTATAAAAGACAAAAGCTATAGTATTAATGTAATCACCACTAATTCATTATATTAAAATATTAATGAATTTGCCAACATTTCTTAATAATTTGTGATAGGTTGGTACAAATAAAGGATTACACTAAGAATTGATCAAATTAGAAATTGTCACATGACATTGATTTTTACTTAAATTTTTTATTTTATTTTAATTCAGTTTTTTAAATTAATAATAATAAATCATTTTATGTACATATAGTTAACATATAATGTTGATTATATGGTCAACACACACCATTGATCACATGGAAATTTTACCAAATTTTGAACCTTGTGTGAACCTTGGATTTCAAGGCCATTCACACATAATTGCCATTGCCATTCAACCGACATTGATTTTTTGTTTAAAAAACATTTGATTTTTATTAATAACATATAATATTATATTATATGTCCCCACAATTTCAGCATATATTTAATCAATAAGAGATGTAATTATATTTATTATGATTATTTAATAATTAACTTACACCCATAATATTTAAGTTATTAAACAGATAATATTAGGTTGACTTTTTAATAATTCTAATTTTATGTAAAGTATTAAAAATATGTAAAAAATTATTAATTTATATGCATGTATATTTTCAACATCATAATTTTTATTCAATTTTATTACGAATAATACAATTTCATTTTTAAAGGTTATTTTAGTTTTATAAAATGGTGTTATATATATATATATATATATATATAAAGTTTTATTATTGAAGGTTTCTGATAAATAGATAAATTTTTTAAATTAAACTTTTCATAAAGTATAAATTAAGAAATTAAAATATTTATTTTAATCTATGCATACAATAATTTGAATATTAGAAAAATGAACCCTAGAGTGATATATTTTGATTTAAGGGTAAATGATTTTATCATCTAATTTTAACATTATATAAATTATTAGCATTATATGTGAATTTCTTAACTATTAGTTTATACATATATATTTTTTTGGTATTGTAAATTGTATTAAATTTATTTTGAATAATATTTTATTCTATATTTCTCTTAAAGGACATATCAATTATGAAAATGAATTTAATACAAACTATAACATGTTTCTAAGTTGTATGAGTACCAAATATCATAATTTATTATATATATATTGAATAAATAATTAGATTAAATTTATAATTTTTTAAATTTTACTAATTTATAAATAATTTAAGTAACAAAAAAATTGAACATTAATGAACGAAGCAAATGCTTTTAACCATGATGAAATTGCATTAAGCTAGAACATTAACTAATGAACCTATTTCACTTTTAAGGTCTCTTAATGAAATGTGTTAGTGAATTGGACCCATGTTTTTTAGTAGTGTGCTTACCTGTATATGTATTTAACTATTATCTAAGCTAAGTAAGTAGGTCTATTTATATACCTACTTCTTCTACCTGCCTATCATCTTTCAATTTATTTCCAACCTTCTTACTAATTACCTAACTTTTTTTTTTATATACATAAATAGTGATGTGAAATAAACATGTGATAAAAAAAATTGACAAAAATTGTAGCTTTTCAGAGGTGTAATCATTCGTAAGGACTTGGTTTATCATTGTGCCAATGAAGGGTTCACTTATACATGTACTAACCTATGTGCATGCCTAAGGGATAGAGATAGGTAGGATAAACCAAAGTAATTACTTTGTAGGTTAAGTTCTCAAGTTTGATTTACCACCTGCCTATTTGTTCTTTTATGACCTATGTAATCCTATTTCTTATATACCTATATTTAAAATATTTTGAAAAATAATAATCTAAAAGAAAAAATATTTAAATCTAAGTAAAAATTAAACTTGTTAAATAATCTCTTATTATGCCAATCAAAAGACCACCTTAGTCACAATGGCAAGTTTAAATCAACTTGTCCAAATTGAAAAGGTGGTCTTTATATGCTTGTCATTTTAAGTATTTTTATGTTAAAAAATCTAATAATAATATTTAGTTCTGCGAACATTGATAAATAATTGAATGCAAAAAGAATTAATTTCTATGTTACAGATTCATAGTCAAATTTGTGGGTTCAATTTTGAAAATTATTACTATGGCCAAAGTGATATTGAAATTTTTGATCACTTATTTCCTTTGATGTTCATAGAAAAAGCATGCCACTAGAACTTGCCTTGGTTATGATTACAACACTTGAGCTCTTGAAAATGGTTTTAGTTGCACCTATGAAAGTTCATATGGATTCACTCATTAAGGTAAAATCATGGTTAGGTGGTTCACTTTTGAAAATATTGCATCAACTCAATTTCTTTACAAATAAAATATTTATTCAAACTATAAATCTTATAATTATCTTCTGTGCTTTTGGTTGAAAATATTGAGAAGTCACATTATAGATATCACCAAACATGTGATTGGTCCAAAAGAACCATGTGAGCTTGAAGATTTGAATGTGAAATGAATTATAAATGATAAAAAGTGATAAAAAATAATGGAAAATTAATATTTAAAGAATCCATTTTTTTTTTCCAATCAATACTATTTCTTTGTTGAATTGGAAAAGTTTTAATGCATTTTACTTTTCAATTCATTATTTAATGGTGATTTATTTTTTAATTATATATTTTAAACACTATTATGAAATACTTTTTGAGTCCACATTTTTTTTGTAATATATGCATGAAAAATGTCATGAACACATCATATATGCATGAAAAATGTAACCAACCCATGAAGTAATTTAATATGCTATCACACTATAACCAACCCATGAAGTAATTTAATGTGCTATCATCACATTGTAACATGGCTAGGCTTAATGGATGCTATGATTCTTGGATGTCAAGCTGCTCCATAGTACAATCAACAGGAGGAGGAGGACCCCACTACTACTAAATTGCTAGTTTGAAAAAAGACCATCAATTCATTAGCAGGAGAGGACCCCACTAAAAGTGGCTTAGTTTTTCAAACAAGAAAGCATCAAAGCCTGACATGCATATTGGACATAGTTCCTATTATTTCATTTGAAGCAACAACACCACTCTCTTCTTCCTTCCCCCCCAATAGCATTCATTTGTGGCCAGCTTCTTCTGGGCTTTCTTCAGGCTAGTTACCATGACACAACCCTAGTTACCATGACAAAACCCTAGTTACCAGGCCTAGTTACCATGACAAAACCCTGGTTACCAGGCCTAGTTACCATGATAGAACCCTAGTTACCATGACAAAACCCTGGTTACCAGGCCTAGTTACCATGATAGAACCCTAGTTACCATGACAAAACCCTAGTTACCAGGCTTAGGGGAATGGGTACAAGTATATCATGTGGTGGAAGGTTTGTAAGGGTAGGGTAACCGCCGAGGCTGTGGGGGCATTATTGGAATAATATGGTGGCTCATGCAAGGCGGAGTTGAGTTGAGTTGAGTTGAGTTGAGTTGAGTCGAGTCGAGTTGAGGGTGTTACATGATGTAAAAATTGATGGATTTTTTTAATTTTTATTTTTCAAAAAAAAATAAAATTCCGTGATACCTGGCGGGTACCCATTGTTTATTTGTCAGGTATCATGAGGAAATTTTTTTTTTTTAAAAAGTAAAAAAAATGGGTCTACATACACTACAAATCTGGGCAAAGGTAAACTTTTAACTTGATTGGTGGTGGTGGAAGGTTCCCTTCAATTCATGAAACCACCATCTTCGGTGTGGGGAGCTACTTAATTCCAATACAAATTTGAAAAAGCCTTGGGGTGGTTTATGATTAGGGTAAAAAGCCTCATGGTGGGGGGGGAAGGGGGCAAATTCCCCAAAGAATAAGAGCCCTAGGATGAGGCAATAGCTAAGTTGAGGCCCCCCATCCAAATACTAATAATAGGGAATTTCTCAAGGTGTTTGTTTCATGTATTATGGGAACATTCTAGGTGCCCTTGTGAGCAATTTGGGCGAGCCTGAATTTTATGAATGGGCCCCGAAAATGTGCACAATAATGGCCTCATAGTACCTAGTAGTAGCATGCTTCACATATAACATAATAGTTTTAATGAATTTCACAAATGGGCACTTGGATTTTGAACAATGGTT
>Ga0116231_10014611_pt1 | contig 10479 bp, 10 predicted proteins | sample S1TSphgellanicum_2_FD_89695 | JGI IMG/M metagenome (GOLD analysis project Ga0116231, IMG submission 89695) | Host-associated microbial communities from peat moss isolated from Minnesota, USA - S1T2_Fd - Sphagnum magellanicum MG | ecosystem: Host-associated > Plants > Peat moss > Unclassified... | reverse complement strand
CGACCCGCCGTCAGCAGAGCGCGCGCGGCCGCGAGCCGCCCGAAGGGCGTCTGGGACCCCGATTTCGCCGCGCGCTCGAAGCACTCGACCGCCTCGTCGCGATGACCGAGCGTGTACACCAAGGCGCCCGCCCGGTACCAGGCTTCGCTCAGGGACGGGTTCAGTTCCGTGGCGCGATGATAGGCCGCCAAGGCCGCGCCGATCTCCCCCAGCCTCTCGAGGCCTGTGCCTAAACGAAAGTGCGCATCGGCCGAGCGTGGGTCGATCGTCACGGCGCGACGCAGCGCCTCGACGGCCTCCGGCACCAGGCCGGTCTCGAGGCACGCGAGGCCGAGATCGTGATGAATCATCGCGGACTTCGGCTGGAGCCGCGCCGCCTGACGCAGGGGATCGATCGCATCGGCCGGCCGACCGGCCCGCAGCGCCTGTACGGCGAGCGCCAGCAGTGCGCTGAGGGGCTCGGCGGTCGCGGGACCTGAAGCGGATGTCATAGGCGTTTTTAGCATAGGAGGCGTGACACTCGCACCCTCGTAAGCGGGCTCGCGCTCCCCGCGGCGGGAACCCCCCGCCGACTGCCTCATCACGGGGTCGCAGACGACGAATCGCCGCGGGCGAGATAGTGCGCCACGGCCGCCGAGATCGCTTGTTCGGTGTTCGCCTCGTAATAACTGAAGGCCGGGCAGGGATTGACCTCGAAGCAGTAGACGTCGTCCTCGGGAGTGATCTTCAAGTCGATCCCGGCAAATTCCAGACCGAGGGTCCGTGCGAGGCGCAAGCACTGCTCGCTGAGCTCGGGCGACAGCCTCACCTCGCGCAGCTCGGCCGGCGAGCCGGCCTGGCGGGCCGCATAGCGATAGTCCGTGGCCTCGCTGCGAACCGCCGTGGCGAACACCTCGCCTCCGATCGTGTGAACCCGCACGTTCGTTCCTTCGACGAACACCTGGAACTGGGTGGGACAGGCGCGGATGCGATCCAAGCGCTGCTCGTCCGCATCGGACACTTCCTGCACGATCGAACGCACGGCGCTGATCGACTTGTAAATGATCCGGCCGTGCTGGGCCCGAAACTCGCGCACCAACGCCGGGTCGTTGGTGATCAAGGTTTCCGGAGTGAGAAACCCTTGTTCGCGAATCAACTGGTTTTGGAAGGGCTTGGAGGAGTTACTGGCCATGGGCGCGCATCGATTGATCGCCAAGCCCGGAGAAATTTCCATCCAGCGCAGCAGCGTGTCGTGCAGCGCGCGACACTGCGTGCGCCGCGGCGAGTCCGGCGCCTCGCCGGCCAATTCCGGCAGCAGCTGATCGTCCATCAAGCGGGAGTACACGGCGTGGATTTCGTCCAAGGCGAAGGCCTCGTCGTCGAGGCGCAGTTGGCCGCGTATCCCTTGCCGATCGATTTCGAACCACATCGCGCTCGTGGCGAATCGACGCTGATTGAACACGCGGAACGCGACGCCACGTCGTTCCAACTGCGCAATGACCATGCGCAAGGGCGTTTCGGAGGGGATGCCGCAGACGAGGATCATGGGTGGGCTGCCTGTAAGACGCGGGCCAGGCTCTGCAGCAGGGGCAGGCCGCCCACGCAGAGGTCCGGACAGGGCGTGGCATCGCAAAACTGCCATTGCCCGCAGGCATCGACCCGAAAATCGATGCCCAGAATCGCCGTATCCACTGCGCGCGCGAGCTTCTTGCAGCCCCGCACGACGTCCGCGGGCACCGGGGCTCCGAAGACCTGGTCATCGAAAACGATGACCCGCCGGCTCGGCGCCTCCGCGAGCGGGCGCCTGTCCTCCGGTTCGGGCCTCTCCTGCGCGCCCTGTCGGTAGGGCCGCATCGGCAATCCGGCGCGCCCGGCGCGAAACGCCCATTCAGAAGCGTGCAACCAGGCGCCGCATAAACCTGTCGCGGTCGGCCGATTGAGCACGACGCCCGGAAGACTTTTCAGCCAGCTCAGATAGAAGGCGTGCAACTCCGCTTGAATGTAGTCGTAATCCGCCGAGGCGGCCCACCGTGTCAGCGGAGCGGGAAAGAGCACCCGATTTACCGCGCCGCGAACCTGGGACACGTCGATCACGCGTCCGTCCGCGAGGGTCAACTTGAGGTGGATGCCGCGGGCGTCCAGTCGATGTTCCCAGCGGATCGCGTGGTTGAGTCCCTCGGCCAAGACGAGCTCCAGGGGGCCAAAGCCCAGCTGACAGAGGCCCTGGTAGGCCCACAGTGCCGAGACATCCGTACTTGAACACAACACCAGCCACATGCACGCGCTCCTTGCAAACGCGGGCGGGTCGCACCCACCCGCGTCGGATCCTCTAGGGTTTTTTCGTCGGACTCTTCGGGTCGCCGGGCTTCGCCGCGTCGTTCGGCGCCGCGTCCGTTTCCTGACCCATGGCACCCCGGCTCAGGTTGGGACGCGACTCCTGGTTGATGAAGTGCAGCAATTGCGCCGTCGTCGTCTCCAGGGCCGTGAGCCGCTGCTCGACGGGACCGGGATCGCCGGGACGCTGCCCACCGCCGTACACCTCGAGGAATTCGATTTTCTCCTTCTCGGACTTTTCCTTGTGTTCGAACTTCTCGTGCTTGTACTCTTTGAATTCCAGTTTCTCGATCTTCACTTCCTTGTGAAACTTGGTCTCCACGAGCGGCTTTTCGAAGAGCTTTGGATGACCCTGCGGCTGCGGCTGCGGCGTGGCAAACGCCTGCGTGAACACCTCATGATTGTCATCCTTGTGGGTCTTGTCCGGGAGGAGTTCCTTATGTTCTTTCCCCTCCTTGTGCCCGTCCTTGTGGTCCTTCTGGGCTTTGGCGTCCGGATGGTCCTTCGTGTCCTTGCCGTCCTTGGCGTGTTTCGAATCCGGATGGTCCTTCTGGTCCTTGCTCTCCTTTTCCGCCTTCTCGCTCTTCCCTTTCTCGCCGGCTTGCAATTCCTTGTCCTTGCGCAGGTCCTTTTCGACGACCTGCTTCTCTTCAAACTTGGATGACATACGACCTCCTCTCCGTGCGGTCCTCGTTCGACGCCGTCAGCGAATCATCGCAACGCCCAGGGCAGGCGCGTCTCAGCCGCCGTCGTTACAGTCGCAGTCGGCCACGAGGGCCAAACTCCCGATGTAAGTGAATGCCCCGACGGCTTTTCCGATCGCCGCGCGCGCGATCTCGGGGCTCGCGCCCGAGGACTTGCGGATTGCCTCGATCAGGGCACAGGTGTCGTGCGGCTGATCCGGCCAGCTCCCCAGGGGTTTCACCACCGTGCAGCCGATGACTTCGACGGCGGCATGGAAGGCGCGCGTGAATTCGTCCCGCCCGACCTCCCCGCTCTCGGCCAAGTCAGCGCTGATACTCGTGATCTTGTTCATGATTTCCTCCCCAGCATGTAAAGAATGACAATGCGCTGTGTTCCTCACTCGATATACGGATTAATCGATTCGAAGCGGACATCCGCTGGCCTTCTTTTCACCGGCCAGTGCGCGCGCCGGCGATTTGCGCGAGCAGCGCCTGCGCCTGCTGCAGCCCCGGGTGGGTCGCGCCCACGGTGTGGGTCAGTTCGGTCAAGGCCTCGTCACAGGCCTTTCCGGCCTGGCTCAGGTCCCCTCTCGCCTGCCAGACCTGGGCTAGGACCAGCTTCGCCTCGCCCACCCAGGCCGAATACGGCTTATCGCCGCGCTGCTTTTCGGTCATGGACACGGCCGTGCGCGCATCCTCCAGCGCCTCCTCGAGATTGCCGGTACCGAGGTCGGCGAGCGCCCGGAGCCGGCGCGCGTTGGCGAGCGAGACCGCGCCCACGGCAGGCGCCTGCAACACGCCCGTCAAGCTTTCATGGGCGGCCGGCAACCGACCGGCTTGCAGGTCGAGCTTGGCCCGCGTGAGCAGCGCCGCGATATCCACCATCGGAACCTGGCCCGGAACGCTCGCACGGGCGAGCGCCAGCGCGGCGCGATAGTGCCGCTCCGCCTCTTCCGAGCGCCCAAGTTTGGCGAGGGTCGCCGCCTCGTCGAATTGCGCGCGCTGCTCCGTGACTCGATCCTGGGTCGCCGCGACCAAGGCGAGTCGCTCGAAGCCCTCGAGCGCTTCGGCGTATCGCCCGAGGTCGGCCAGCACCACGCTGCGGTGGTACAGCCACAAGGCGGGCGGCGGTGCGTCCGGGGCATCTTCGCGGAAGGTCTCGATGGCCTCGTCGGTCTGTGCGAGCGCCAGTTGCAGATCCCCACTATAGAGGGCCGCCGAGCGCCGGTCGTTGCGCACGTCATCGCCGAGTGCGCTGCGCGCGCGCCCCAGGCGTTCCAACTCTTGCATGACGTAGGCATAACGCCGATCCGCACTGCCCGGCTTGCCGTTCACGACCTCGGCCTCGGCCAGATAGCTCAGCAGTTCCAGGCGCCGCAGCGGCGCGTGCGAGCGCGAGACCTGCCATTCCTCGAGCGCACGACGCGCCGCGCTCTCGGCCGTGGCGCCGTCGTAGCGAACGACGGCCAGCCGCGCGAGATTGCCCAGGCACTCACTCCTTGCCGCGGGCGAGGACTGCGGATCGGTGATGATGGCATTCAAGCTGCGCTGCGCCTCCGTCACCTGCCCGAGACCGCCGCGAATCTGCGCCCGCGTGCACAGGATGTGCGCGCGCAAGTCCTGATCGCCGGATCTCGCCACCAGGGCGTAGGCCTGATCGAAATACGGCAGGGCTCGGTCCACGCCATTGAAGTCCCAGGCGAACTGCCCCACCGTCGACAACACGGTCGCCCGCGCCTCGGGATCCTCCGCGAACTCGCGCAACGAAAGCGCGTCCGCACGCGCGATCAAGGTCTCGATGGAAATGGGTTTTCCGGCGCGCCCCGCATCGAGCAGCAGATCGGACATGAATTCATCGACCGCTTCCCGATGTTGCGCGGCCGCCTGTGCCCGGACGCTCTGCGCATCCGCCAAGATCGCCTGACGCCGCGCTTCGCCCGCCTGCCAGATCGCGAGCCCCGCCCCGGTCAACACGGCGACGGCTGCCAGGGTTGCGCTCGCGACGATGAGCCGGTTGCGCGCGATGAACTTTTGCAGCCAATACCAGCGCGAGGCGCGGTACGCCTGGACCGTGTGACCTTGGGCGAGGCGGAGCAAATCCTCGTGAACGGCCGCCACCGTCGCATAGCGCCGCTCGGCTTGCCGGTCGAGCATCTTGAGAAGAATGGCATCGAGATCGCCCCGTAAGGCGCGCCGCAGTTTTCGTTCGGTACTGGAACGAGCCGCCGCGGCGCTTTCGGTCGCCAGACTGCTCGGCAGTCGGATGTCGCCGCCGAGTATCGCCTCCTCGAGCGCGCCGCGCGATTCGCGGGTCAATCGGTACGGCAGCGCGCCGGTGAGCAGCTCACAGAGGATGATCCCCAGGGAGTAAATGTCGGTGGCCGTCGACACGGTCTCGCCGCGGACCTGTTCAGGGGAGGCGTATTTGAGCGTCATGCCCGGGCCTCCCAGGCGCGTCAGCTCCACCGCCTCGCCCGCCTCGCTGCCGAGCAGCTTGGCGACGCCGAAATCGAGGAGCCGCGCCTCCCCCTCCGTCGTGACCAGGATATTGGACGGCTTCAGATCGCGATGAATCACCAGCCGGCTATGCGCGTATTGCACGGCCTCGAGCACTTGATGAAACAAGCGGATCCGAGCGGCAAGGCTCAGGCGGCGCGCGTCGCAATACACGTCGAGCGCCTGGCCTTCGAGGTATTCCAGGGCGAGGTAGGCTTGTCCGTTCGACGCGATACCGGCGTCGTACAAACGCGCGATGTGCGGGTGAACCAGGCCGGCCAGGATCTCGCGTTCGCGCGCGAAGCGTCCCGCCAAGATCTCGTCCGCATGCAGGCCGCGCGGCAGTTTGAGGGCGATGCCGCGACGTACGAGCCCGTCGCTGCGCTCCGCGTACCAGACATCGCCCATGCCTCCCCGGCCGAGCAAGCGCAGCAAGCGATAGGGTCCGATTTCGGCGCCGGGCGGCTCGCCGGGCACTGCGTCGACGGGCAGCGGCCGGGCGTAAGGATCATCGGTAAGTTCGTCGAACTTCGGCAGCGTATCGAGCCACGCGGCGCGCTCGGACGTGCGCCCGCCCTGGAGCAATTCCAGCAGCCGCGGCGCCCACCGCGCCTCCTCGCCGGCAAGCCCCCGGACCCAAGCCAGACGCTGCCCGGTCGGTAGATCGAGCATGCGATCCAGCAAGCGAGAAAGCTCCGGCCATTCCGTCGACTCGATTCTCATACTCCCCACCCGCGCCGCAGAGCCGTCGGCGACGTCTAGCGCAGCTCGACCGACAACAAGAGACGGGCCTTTTCGAAATCGCGGCGTACCGTGCGCTCGTTCACGCCCAAGAGCTTCGCGATCTCGGCGGAGGTGAACCCGGCGAAATATTGCATCTCGACGACGCTCGCCAGGCGTTCATCGACGCGCGACAAGGCATCGAGCGCGTCGGCGATTTCCATGACGCGATCCTCCGGATAGCCATCGCCCTCCTCGAGGTCCGTCGAGAACGCGACCTTCACGAGCTCGCCGCCGTGGCGCACCGCCTGCCGTTGTCGGGCGAAGTCGACGATGATGGAGCGCATGACGCGAGCCGTGTAGGCCATGAAGTGGGCGCGATTGGCCACGTCGATTTGGCCGGATCGCTGCGCTCGCAAGTAGAACTCGTGCACCACGGCCGAGGTGTCGAGCAAGGTCAGGCGCCGGCCACCGCGCAAACGCGCGCGAGCGAGGCGCATCAAATCCGGATACAACGCGGCAATGATTCGGTCGAAGGCCTCGCGATTGCCGGGTTGGTAAGACGAAAACAGATCGGTGAATTCGTCCATGTCCCCTCGCTGCTCGGCGACAACGCGGCGGCGTTTGCGCGTGCACTTTGTCCAAGCTCTTCGACATCCGTGTGTCTCCCCGACTCTAGCCCGGCGACTCCCCTACAGCAAGCAATCGTCGCGCCGCGATCACTGCTAAGCGCGGTGCAGCATGGGGCACTGCAGGGAGTGTTCGGTGTGAGGCGCGGCGAGCTGGCGCCGCGTCCCCCTGGCACGGCTCGGCTGCCGGCACGCCCCGGCGCTGGCGGCACTCCGCGCCGAGGTTAGGCGGGTTTTTCGGTCGCGGGGCCGGCGATCCTCATCTCGATCGCGCCAGGTGGGGAACCGAACTCAGGGCGCGGCCGTCGCGCGGATCGACGATCAGCCGCGCACCACGCCCCTCGAAGCGGTAGATGAGGCCGGAGATTGGCCCCGTGACGGTGAGCGCGGTCGGGCCCTCGTAGACGAAGGGGATGCCGACGCGCAGGCTGCGCGCCACGGCGCCGCTGGCTTCTCTCGGACGCGGCCGCTCCGGCGATGTCGCGATCGTCTGCCTACCCCTTCCGCAGCACATGCTCTTCCTCCGTGTCTTCATGATAGATCGGTGTCGTGTCTTCAGCCGCTCTCGCCCGTTCGAAGAGAATCGCGCCCCCGGAGAGCGCCGGCCACAAGAGCGCCCGATAAGCCCAGTCGCGCCCCAAGCTGACCGCGACGATCCCGGCGACCCAGAGGCTCAGGCAATAAAAACACTCGAGGGGTCCGCCCCAGCCCCTGGCTCGGACGAATCGTCGCAGCAGCGCCAGTGCCTGCCAGGGGCCCTCCTCGAGTTGGATGAAATGCGTGATGCGCCAGACCGCCAAGCTACCCACCACCAAGGCCGTGAAGTCGCTAGCCATGCCAGATCGATCAGACGATGCAGAATCCCACGGCCGCTGAATTGCCGTTCCACGCATTTGGCTCACTATCGAGGATGGTGTTATCCCAGACGTCGAGCTGGACCACATAGCCGCAGGGCGTCATGCCCGCGAGGCTCAGAGTCCACGGCTGGCCCGGTGCCGGACCCGTGTCCGCGATGCCGCTCGCGGGCGTGGGTGCATTGCCGTTCGGTAGCGTTCCGAGCGCGTAGTGACCGATCGACGCCGTGGTACCCAGACCTGATTCGGTCGCGACGAAGTCACCATCGAGCGGCGTTGATCCTTCCTCGAATTGCTTGCAGTCGCCGCCGGTAGCGATATGGATCGCAGCGGTCGGCGCCTGGTTGCACAACTGCAGTTGCCGTAGGGGGCCCACGGTCGTCGCACCCGTCGTCGGGTCCAGGGTCTCGAGCCAGATTTGAACCAAATCATTTCCGGTCGAAGTCCATTTGGCGAGGATGTCGTCGATATTCTGCGTGTTTTGCAAGTAGGTGAAATAACCACTCGGATCGGGACTCTGCAAAACCGGCTCCCCAAACTGATCCGTCGCCGTGAACGGAGTCGTCAACGCGCTCGTGGCCGGCGAGCCCGTGGTCAGATCTTGAATCATCACGCGATATTTAAGGCCCGCAAAGGGCGCGCCTTGCACTACGATCTCGCCGCCGAAGGCACATTGCCGCGACGGGTCGTAGGGGTCCGCCGGCGAGCCTTGCAACGCAAACGACGCGCCGGGCAGCGTCCGACCCGCCGCGTAGCCGGATCCGGACGTCGCGATGGCAGCCACCCCGATGCCGCCGATGATGGCGATGTCGGGCAGTCCCTGCGCTTCGCCGGCCGGGATCTGTACGCGCGCGTCGACCCGGTTGCCCCAGACGGGAAGGTAGCTCGGGTTGCTCGGCGGGGGTGCGGTTTCCCAGGAAAGCACTGCGCGTACCGCGACCGTCTGTGCCCCGTCCGTGCAGGGTTTCAGGTGGTTCGTCAGATCGATCGGCAAGGCGACGGCGTACTCCAAGCCGTCGGCTGGAAGGCCTGCGATATCGTGCGTGTTGAAACTGGCGGTTCCCTCGTATTGCAGACCGCTACCCCAGTCGACCCAGAACGCGACGTATTCGGTGCTGCCGGCCGTGCACAGTCCCCCGTTGAAACCGTACGGTAACTTCACCCGCACGATGCCGACCAAGGCCGATCGATTCAGGTCGAGACCGATGCAATCGAGCTGCTCGTAGATCGTGCTTCGGCTCGTCGCGAGGATCTCCGCGATGACCTCGCCGATCGTTGCCGCGGGCGCGGCGATGGCGCCCGTGGCGGCACCGATCGAGAGCGTCGGCGCCGATGCCGCACTGGCCGCCTGACTCGCGCTCAGCGCATGGATCTGCGGATACAGGTAGCGCGCCGGCGAGACCGGTTTGCCCTGGTAGAGGGCGGTGAGCTCGCTCGTCGTCAACGCCCGCTTGGCCGCGAGCGCGATCGGCTGCGTGAGATCGACGGCGTGCGCGAGATTCGCCGGCAGCTTCAGCTTGGAGGCCTCCAAGAACTTGGAGAAGATCACGAATTGGGACGCCGGCGCTTGCACGGTGACATCGACGATGTTTCCCCACACCGGCACGAAGCCCGGCGTGTTGGCCGGCGGGATCACGTTCCAAGAGAGAATCGCGCGCACCTGCGGCAGGGACTCGAAGAAGCACCATTCCGATGGCAAGTTGACCGGCAAGGCCACGCCGTACTCGAGTACCTCCGGTCCCGGAATGTCGTGGACCGTGAAACCGGCAACCCCTTGGTCGAGCCAGGTGGTACCGCCGTCGAACGACAAATAAAATCGGATGTATTCTTGCGAGCCGGACGCACAAATCGGGCCGTCGTAGCCGGCATCCTGCTTGATCGATACCACCGCCTCGCGGCGGCTGAGCGATACGGAAAGGCCGACGCACTCGAGCTCCTCATAGGAGGTATCGCCGGCGATGCTCAGCACCGGCTTGAGCCCGCTCTGCTCGAGGTTGCCGAAATAGTTGGGATTGGCGAGCAGCAGCAATCGCATGGCGCCGCGCGCCTGCTCGGGTGGCAACTTATCGATCGCCACGCCGGCGGTTTTGGACGCGCCGGTGCCGTCACTCTTGCGGGTAGATGCCATGGTGTTGACTCCGTAGTTTCGAAAGCGTCGCAGTCGCGGCGTGGTTGACGCCCGCGACCCTGCTATCGAGGAATACGAAATTCAGACGGGAAGTTGGACATCGACTCGCCGCGGCACACCCGACCGAGCCGGATCCGCGTCCTCAATGCCCACCACCACCATCGCCGCCGCCGCCGCCATCGCCGCCGCCCCCATCGCCCCCGGCGTCACCTCCGCCGTGACCACCATCATCGAAACCGCCGTGATGATGACCCGGGTGCGAGCCCGAATCCCACCAGCTGCCGCCGTCGCCGCCACCGGCGTCGCCCTCCGGTCGGCTCGCCCCCCGAGGTTCGCGACGTCCTTTGGACAGGGACCGAACGAGCGCCACGACGATACCGATCGCGAGCAAACCGAGAACGAGGAACACAAACCGCTTCATGCGTGCGTTTGAAGCTTCAGAACCAGTGTGTGGGTGGGCAGGCTCGTCGGCGTGAGAATCAGCACCTGAACCTGGCGACGGCCTCCCGGATAGTCCAGGGTAGCCGGTTCCATGCCCGGGTTCGCGACCGACCGATCGCTCTGCCAAATCTCGGCGAATTCGGGCGACTCCTGCACCAACTCCGTGATCAGCGCGGCGCTTTCCGAATCGCAAAATAGCGCATGGGTGAAGCGAT
>Ga0116231_10014610_pt1 | contig 10480 bp, 4 predicted proteins | sample S1TSphgellanicum_2_FD_89695 | JGI IMG/M metagenome (GOLD analysis project Ga0116231, IMG submission 89695) | Host-associated microbial communities from peat moss isolated from Minnesota, USA - S1T2_Fd - Sphagnum magellanicum MG | ecosystem: Host-associated > Plants > Peat moss > Unclassified... | reverse complement strand
TCACTGGATTGATTCCATGGCCCATCATCCTTACAGCCACACTACTACTGCTGTAGTCTAGAGCCATACCCACATTGTGCAATAAGTAAAATGTGGAGAATTTGAGCTTAGAAGCAGCTCACAATGACCAAAGGTCACGGGTTCCCACTAGTATATATATAAAGAAGCATATTTCATTCTTGGCAGCCAATGAGATGAAACCAACATGCACCCAAGAGACCCAATTGTGTAGGGTGCACAAGGGTTGTTGGGGTTTTTTTTAAAAATACCTATCTCCTTGTTGTTCCCAGTGTGTTCCAATCAAGTTCTCACTAGGTTCCAAACATCAAGTTCCCTTTGTGTTCCCATTATGTTCCTCAAGTTCTCAATGTGTTCCTCAACATGTACCCAATAGTACCTCACTTTGTCTCTAAGGCTAAGGCAGATAGAAGTTAGAAGCCGTGCACCCTTTTTAGTTTTTGGTTAAACTGCCCCATGTCCCCTTGAGATTTCAATAGGAAATACCAGGTGCTATTTTGCATACCATAGTAAGGGCAGCTTCAACAAATCTTTGTCCAATAATTAATTAATGTTTTTACACAATGTAAAACCCTCAAGGCCAGGTTTTACTGAAATCAGGCTCACCCTCAGCTCCACCTCATGCGACCCTTATTGGTAGTAATACGCACCCCCTACACATAATTAAAGCCCCATTTAGGGCCTCCCTTGATGGGGGTTTTCTTTCACTACTTTCAAAAGTTTCTTTTGTGTAGGATAAAGCTCAAGGTTGCGGGCTTTATTGGAATAATAAGGGCCCAAGTGAGTTCCAGTTTTAGTAAAGCCTAAAGCCAAGGGCTTTACCACGGGTAAAAACTTGTGCTGACACTTCTCATCAATTTTCTTTTTTACAAAGGGCTAATTGTCTTTCATTTGAAAGTATTATGGTTGTTTGCTCCAATGTTGGGCAAGGAAATCTTTTACTTTGATATATTTAAGAAGGTGAAAGCACCCTAAGGGGGTCAATTTGGGCATTTTTGTGACACATTGTAATATACACCTTTCAAAATGTTTTACATTTAATTTTGAATTTCACTTTTGATGTTTGAGCTTATATATATATATATATATATATATAATTGTGGGTATATTTAATATATACACAATATAATAAAGCATGTTTCTTGTTTTAGATTGCATTAATGTTTGGTTTTAATTAATCATCCAAGAAACATTTGAACTAGAATTTTTAAAATGTTAAGTAGATATTACAAATTTCATAAAATTAAAAATCATTTCATAGTTTTTGATATATATATATATATATGCATTTTTTAATATATTGTGATATACATTTATTAATTTACATGCACATATTTTAACATCACATCATATGAAATCAAATAGTGTAATTTTTCTAACATTTCATTTCTTGTGTTTTGGCCTACCATAATATGCAAAAATATTGTGAACTTTTTTTTAGTAATGACATGATTGACGTTCAAACATGGAACCTTGAAAAGCAACACAATATGATCACATTAGTGGTCTCCCCATAATGTGCTTTCACCAAGAATAAATTTCAAATATATAAATATACCTTACCTGAGTTGGTGAATTTTTAAAATATTATTATTATTATTTATTTGATTGGTAAATATTGCAAATATATTATTTTTTATTTTATTTAACTAGAACATATGTGAGGTTTATTTTAACTTGGAGGAAGGTAATTGTTTTGAAAGTATAGAAAAATATTATTTGTTCATTTTACTTGAGTATAAATGGATTTTTTTTGGATTTTTATCAATTGTATTCATTATGGTTGCATGATCCCCCTCACATTACATATGCCCATGATTGTAAACGATGTGGGGTAAAATCAAGGACCAAGTACAATTGTGTTGGGTTGGCTTCCAAATTGACTTCAAAACTCATGTAACCCAAGGTTTAATTGAATAATGAATTATTTTTATAGCCTTTAATTAGTGAAGGTTTTTTTTTTCAAATTATTACCATATAACAAGGATATCATCACAAACTTATTAAACTTCATAGGTTTGTACAAATTTCGTGCAAAATTTGGTTTTCATAGGTTCATACAAAAATCTCATGAATTCCGTGTCATGGTTAATATGAATGATATTTGTATGTATCCAATATCTTAAATATTCAAACAGATGAAACATTGTTTTTGAATGACATATCATTATTACAAAATGTGAGTGTAGTTCATTAATCCCCGTTTATTGGGCTAATGAATTCACTACTTCCGCACGAAATCTCATTCATTATGGCCAGTGAATTCACTCAACATCTAATGAAATCACTTGGCATACATGGACACCTTTTGTTGTAGTGATATGTGAATGTTCATGTCTAATACACAAAAAATTCATAATTTTATGCAAAATTACATCACAATAATTGCACAGATTTAGTTAAAATGTTAATCGTACATAATTCACATCAAAACATCACAAGTAAAAAAAGACATATCATTTATATAAAAGTAATATGTATATTTTTTGTGCCATTTTTACATTTTGAAACCCATGGATGTTGCACAAACATATTGTTTTATAAATTTTGCCTAGATTATATTGAAATTTTGTGATATTGTAAGTTTGTGATGATGCGGTAGTACTTGACTACTTTTCATGCCACACCATGACGCTTGTAGTTCAACCTAGAAATAACAAGCATGCAACAATGTTACACAAACAACCATGTGCATGTATCCATGCAATTTGTGTAGATCCACATTATGTATACACACATTTGCATAATCCATTCACATCACTACTACAACTCATGGTTTTTTTGGCCCTTGAGATTGACTACAATGTTCAACTTAACTAAATACATTGTGCATTTTGACTGGAGGCTCACAACATGAATGACATGTGTAGCCTTTAATTGTTCAAGTTGATTAAAGTGACCCAATTGATGATGTGTCAAATAGAACATCTAGTCAAGTTGGACTAATAGTTAAATAACATTAATCAATGTGGCCAAACGCTTAATCAAAATGCACATATAGTCAATTACATTATGCCTATGTGTGTAATGTGGTGGTTAATTTGTTAAATTTTCTAAACCAATTTTCCCACCATATAGTTACAAGTTGATTTCTAACTAAGCAACATCACAAACTTCATGGGTCACAATTTTACAATAATAGTCGTGAGAAATTTTCTTTTCATAGGTTTGTATGAAATAGACACAAATGTCATTCATCTACTTGTATTGTTTAAACATTGATGTCATGTGCATTGTTTAGACATGAATGTCATATGCATGTTCGTATTGTTTATACATGAATGTTGTGTGTCTATTCGTATTGTTTACATATGAAATCATGCACATGACTTTTGTGTTTAAATAATGCACGACACTCATGTGTAAACAATATGAACCCATGAAATAACAGATTTCGCATGGATTTGGAACAAACCCATGAAGCCTATAAATTTGGATGAATATTTTTCAGTTTGTCCAACAAAGGTCTTTTACTTACTAGTGTAACCACAACTATTGGCCCATGTGTGAACATGTTTAGTTGATTTTTCCTTCCAAAACTTTGCTTTTGGAATTTAACAATATTTTTTTGAACAAAATCCACTAAATATTTCACATCTTTCATTCCTTGGGTCTACAAATGGTTAACAAAATTATAGTTTATCTATTGTTTGCATGACCTTTCTAAAAGCATTAAGCATGCCCCAAATTCCAACATAATTTTACTTTTGCTTTTATTTATTTTAGTGAAAACATTATGTGATGAAAATCATTTGGGTTCACACCATCAAGTGTTTTTTCTTGTTGGAAAAGCTTGCAATATTGCAAGATCTATCTAATTGGTTGTAGCCTTCTCAAAAGGTTTTACAATTTAGAGGTTCCCAAAAATATTACCAAAAGAGTAGGGAAAATAAGGCTTGAGATGACTAAAATTCTTGAAACAACTTGATGATGTCCAAGCTTACAAAGTCAATTGATGCAAATGCTTTTTGTGAAGCCCCAAAAACAATTACTACAACTACCTTGCAAACTAAACATTCAAATAATAGGGCTAAGTATTCAAGATAAGGTGTGTTAATCCAACAAAAAGTCTTTGAGCATGTTGCATAACACAAATTGCTATTGATTTGTAATTAGCTATAGTTTGTACACACATAAATTAGCTTGTTAGTGACCATGAGCCTAAACAACTTGAACATGAGCAAGGTCACAAACTTGGAAGTCCACGAGCATTTAGAAAAAGTCAATTGGCTATGGAGGTCATGACTTCCATAAACACATCATAAATGGGCGGGTTCAAAGTGCCCATCCATGATATGTTTATAGAAGTGTTACGAGGGTAGATGCACAATTGAATGGCTCACTATTGCGACAAAATGATTTTTTTTCTTGAGTACCCTTTATTCAAATGCATATGGTGATTAATATATCCTTAGATCTATTAATTGGGACTTGGATATAGATTAACAATTTCATTATGAAAATAATTGTGTGATTATTGATTGATAAAAATCTCATTTGTTAATATAAATGAACTTTTGAAGTTGAAAAATATGGATTAATCATCTGATTGGACCATCACAAAATGAAAAAAATTATAGTGATTCACATTCCAAATGTGTTATTGGGATTTTATACATGATGTAATACAAGATGATAAATTTATATGAAGAATCTTTTCTTTGAAAACCTTAATTGTTTAATAATTAAGTACTTTTGAATGGTTAAAATTTGACCATATTTTCTAAGTTCATGTGAATTGGAATTTTTGTTTGTTTTTCAATTTTTTTGTTCCAAAAGCATATTTTTTGAAAGCTTTACATGGGTCATTATTCATCTAGACTTTGTGGGTTTTCCTTTTAAGACCTCCAAATTAAAAAATGACATCAATTACATTAAATATAAGTTTTCACATAAATTTGATAAGGTTTGTAGGTGATTGAACATGTATTATTCAAATATTAGAATAATAACATTTTTTAATGTAACAACCATGTCCATTTGAATCATTTTAAAGAATCTTGTATGGATTCGTAGGGTGTAATTTTTGCCGATATTGAAACATTTATTCATGCATTTACCCATGAAATCCAAACCACTTTTCAATTCTGTGGTAATTCTGCATTGATACGAATCCCTACAATCTCCAAAAAGAACTGACTCCATCATCAATCATGAAGCTAACTACTACAGTGTTTGCTACTACTTAGGAACTGCTTACATAATGAAATAATCCATAAGTTGTGGCAATTTTGAATTCCAAGAAAAAGGATGTTCAACATTCTAAATAGGATTGAAAATCAAATTACACCCTTGAGCATCCCTGTTCTTAGGGTCACAACCACCACAACTTGCTAAAGCTATGAATTTTTGAACATGTTGCAAAGAGTTGTTCAAAAAGAGCTCTCTTAAGGTCACCACTATTGTTGAATAATCAACTGTTCTTTACACACACATGAACGATTGAATTATTAATGACCATGTTCTTGCATCTCCTTCTATGAAAACATTTCAACTAACACCTTGATGCATCAATGAGTGAAGTGGTATAATCCTATATAGTCCATGGGTCATCAACTAAGGTATGTTCAAAAACCACAAAATAGGTTGTTGAAAACTTGGGACCCATGACCCCAAAGGTAGCCTTATACGTTCACTGCTAGCATTTGCAGGTCCTAACAAATAAGCCAATGGCTTGTGTGTGTCATGAACACATTGCACACTTAAATTACTTGTGCAAGGTCCTTGTAGTACCAACACTAGAAAATCCTACCCAAGATTTAAGAAATCTATAGTCCAATTCACCACAGAGGCCTAACTTGCTTTAGAGTTGTACCTTACATTGGGCACCTCGCAATCTCATGCATTAGGTTTAATTAGAGTTTAAGGAAATTTTAATTACATCCATAGGTCTTGGCTCCACACATGTGAAATCCAAACATTGCTACACTCGAAGATCATGTTCAAATTTCTCTCCAAGTACATATAAATCTTGTGATATAAACTATAGATCAAGTGTTTGAGCTCATTTCAAATTGCAGTAAATCAATCCACTACACAATCCAAAGCTTAGATAGTTGCATGAAAAGACAATGAAATACAACATTAGGCATAACCTAAATATGTCAATATGTATAATTAACAAAATGAAGGTGCCAAGTAAAATCCTAGTTCAACTTAACTTGATATGTTTGTTCAAGTGTGTTTGACTATTTACATTGTTTCAACCTTGATCTCAACATTTGAATGCAATGGAGTTCTTGTTCTTAATTATCCCTTAAATGTGGAAAAATTCAGAAACTATTATCAAAACGCAATGGGATGCTTAAGCATCTTCTCAATTTTGAAAAATAATATCCATCCTGAATTTTAGTTGAAATCTAAAAATCGATTCTATGTTAGCTAAATCCATGAATATGTGGAGTATAATTGCTATTTTGGCCCAAAAATTACTTACAGAGTCTATTTTATATTCAATGTAGCTAATATCTTCATCTTATGTTTCATAATCATCATCAACACCTTCCAACCTTGTTGCATTTAGTCATCAATTCATGCATTTCATTCCGTTATTCAGTTCCTCAACAATGATTAGAGACATCAATTAGTAGGGGAAGAAAACAACAAATGAGAGGTGAAAGTCAACATGACTTTGGGGGTAGTAATTAGGGTTGGATGGAGTAGCAAATTGGAGGTGAAAGTGAAACCCAATAGGGCATGACTTTACAGACAATAGTTAGTTAATCCTAAAGCAAAGACAACCAACATAAAAAATCCCTATCTAAATAAAAAAATTCGCAACTCTACCATCACTACTACAATTCATGGTTTTTTTTATTGTGTATTCTAGGCAAAAAAAAATCCAAAAGTGACAAGTATAAAAAAACCACCTTGTTAATCTGGACAAGTCGTTTTGAACTTTTGTTAATTTAAAAAAAAGAAGAATTGTAAAAAATGAATTAAAAATGAAATAAAAAAAGGGAAATATATTAATTTTTAAAATAAAATAAAAGAAGGAACATAATAGAGAACCAAAAAAAAGAAAAAAAATTATATTAATGCAAAAAAACATATTTGAAAAAAGATGAAGTCGTTGTCTTTCTTCAAACTTGAAACCTACATTCAAAAATAGAAAAATAAAACAAAGAAACACTTAACTTCTAGAAACAAGAAAACACAAAAACAAAAGAAAAAAAGTGGAAACAAAAGAGAAAAAAAATTACTTCAAATGCTGCAAGAATGTGAAAGAGGGCATGGAAGGGGTGAGCAAGGTGTGAGAGTACAACAAAGACAAAAGAAAGAAGAAAAAAAAGAAAAAAAAGGAGAAAGGCAAAAAGAAAGAATGAAAGAGATTATAGAGATCAATTGGCCCTCTTTATTCTCTTCTAGCAAAAATGTTAGGTTGTGACGGTCGCAACCTTTTTTTCTCACTTAATCATTTATTAACCTAACAACCTAACTTAATTATTAACTTAATCTAATTATTAATTTGATATCTTGATCTAGATTTGAATTTTATATTTAATTCGCATATAAGATCCTTATATCTAACATAGCAATCGAATATCAAAAAGTTGAATATCACATAAATAATATTTGAAAGCCGAATATCAACCAGGATGAACTATCAATTGAAAATGAAAGCTATTGTGATGTCTATTTCCCAGCAATCTCACAGTGGTATGTAATTCACTATTGCTTTCTTACAATTTTGGACAATAGTTGAGTGTATTATTGGTCACTTACAATAAAATGTAAGATTACTCTTTTTGAGGAAAAATAGGCAACAAAACAAAATTATGGTTCTTTACATTGAAGGGCTCCAAATAGGTCACTTGTTCTTGCCACTTGCATTATGTTAGCTTGATTTAGAATAGGCTGGCATTGTCTGCATCTCAAAAGCGAGAAAGCACCCATTTGGATGGGTAACTTAGCATTCCAAGGTTTTTCTCTTTGAATTGAAAGCATATCTCCCGGCTAGATGCTTTTGTCAATTGAAGGGACCCTCCACCTTCCAACTTTTAGGACATGACCTTGTGACGGCTGCTCCCATAACCATTGGGCTTATGCCCTCGAGACCCTCAAATTAGGGGAAGCCCTCTAAAGCAAGTGTCACCTAATACAAAACTTACTATAAATATTTTCATGAGGGTCTCAGTTTTGCAGCCATATAAACGACAAACATCTTTGTCAGAGGCTTGTACAATTTGATCAAGACCCTTTGGATCTCTAAAAATATACTACAAACCACAAACATTGCAGGATGAAAATTATTCCAAAAATTTAGAAGGCTACAAAAGCGAGCAGTGCGAAAATAATCCCATTTAAGAAATAATTAAAATCTGAAGAAATCCAGTGATTGAAATTCCACCATACCAAACTCAGAAGATTTGTAAGAAGAATAGACTATTCTAAAAGCAGATTGTAAGAAATAATTACTTTAAATGTCTCTAAGAATCTCTTAGCAACTGCTAAGTTAGCTTAGGGTTTTAAACCACACAAAAAAAATTTGATAAAAAAACCACACATTAAAAACCACCACTGGTTGTCAAACTATATTTAATACATTGGCTGTATTATTAAATTAATTTGATTTTTTATTTTATGTTTGTTTTTCTGTGATGGGTTGCTTTTTGCTTCTCGTTGCTTGAAAGGTCACATGTTCAAATGGTGGTTTAATTTTGTCAATTTTTTTGACAAATTGGGATAAACAGTTTTTCACTCATATGAATTTTTCTTTGTCTTGACTTAGGAATGTAGTTTATGTTTGAAGGTTAATAATAATGGGTGGCTTTTTTATCTTTGCTTTCTGTCTGTCTACATGAGTGCCAAAAACTGAAGAAATTTTTTTCATTCATTTGTGCACAAACCTTGCTTTCCTTGTTAATACTATTATGGGATTATTATTTTTAAAATTCAAGGTTGGTGATTTGTCTAGAAATGTCAAATTGAGAAAAATAATTTTCATTCATCAGTAGTGATTAATCTATCCGCGACTCTCATCAGGGAATCCCTTGTTTGTTTTGCTCTCCATTGTCATGTGCACGTACTACTTAAATATACGTACTGCAGCAGGAGCCATTGATGAAAGCGACTTTCATTCATCCATTCATTGTGAATAGTCTATCCAAAACTTTCATAATGTAAGACAAAAAGTTATAATTCATCCATAGTGAATGAATAATCTATCCAGGACTAATTCTTCTATCATGGAGTGCTCTCTTGCTCTAGCTTTCAAACATTGTCTTGCTTTCTTGTCTTGCCTTCGCTTTCAAATTGTGATGCTCTCAAACAAACATACTGCGTGCATGCGTGTATTATATGCCTACTCCTGCAGGTGCCAAAGTGATAGAAACACTAGTTTCCACTCATGCATGATGGGGAGTACTAGTGAGTAAATCTATAGGGACTCTTGACATCATGTGATAGAAACAGTTTTTCACTTGTCCATGATGAATAATCTAGTGGGGACTTTCGTCAAGGAATCAATCCCTTGGACTTGCACTCCATTTACTACAATTCTGACAATTCGCTTTCATCCAATTGTCATGATGAGCACGTACTTCTGCAGCTTACAGACGTGCTGCAGGAGCCAACTTAGTAATAGAGACAGTTTCCATTCATCCATAGTGAATCATCTACCGTCCGCGAGGATACGTACCTTGATGAAGGGAATCCGCCTCTTCATGCGCACCCACAGTGCGGTTGCGGTATCTACGTATACCTGCCTGCCGCGGGAAGGAGACGGCTGAAGGAGGCGGCTGCTGTCGCTGTAAACAACATGGTGCTCTCTCGGGTGTTTTGTTTTTCTAGGTTATAGACCCAGCCTCATCGCATCCAACCTGCAACAGGTGTGGAAGGAAAGGGAAGGGAAAGGAAAGGAAAGAGGGAGTTGCCGAGCTGAAACCCAATAGAGGTGTTCAGACCAGGGAGGGAGGACGCGCATTTCGTGAACGGGGAGAAAGAAAGCTGGTAAGTTGCGTAGATCGAAGCTTTTGCTTTGCAGGGCATTTTGGAAATGAAGAAAGAAAGAAAGAAAGAAAGAATTCATTAGCTTCTTAAGGTTTTGATGCGAAAGCTCTGCTTTTGCAATTGCCGATATGACCCGTGCTTCCATGCATCACTCATGGCTCTTCGCTGCTCCTGTCCTCATGCGCAGCAGCTGTTGTCGTCGTCCAATCTGCCGCCTTCTGTTAATGGTTTGTAATTGGTTGTTAGCACTGCTGCTCGTGTATAGTGTTGTCCTTTCCGATCTGCCGTCTTCTATAATTGCCTTGTTGCAGTTCTAGTCATGAAGCTGATGCTGTTTCTTGCCGTGGGATGTGCAATACTGATGATGATCATCTGGGCCTGTGTTTCCCCTGCAGTTTTTTGTGAAGGAGTACAGGTACAGTAGAACAACAACAATGCAGGATGAGTGGGACTTTCAGCGCATTCGGAGGTTTATGGACGAGCAGGCTGCTATGCCTGCTTCTTCGACTTT
>Ga0116231_10014609_pt1 | contig 10481 bp, 9 predicted proteins | sample S1TSphgellanicum_2_FD_89695 | JGI IMG/M metagenome (GOLD analysis project Ga0116231, IMG submission 89695) | Host-associated microbial communities from peat moss isolated from Minnesota, USA - S1T2_Fd - Sphagnum magellanicum MG | ecosystem: Host-associated > Plants > Peat moss > Unclassified... | reverse complement strand
TTAGTTTCTTGCCTAGACAACAGGAGTGTTTTGATCAAGTCAACTTTGTAATTGTCGTCAAATGGATCTCTCTGGTCCGAGTATTGACGTTAAATTAAAAGAAAGAAAGAAAGAAAGAAAGATCTTCTGTAAGAAGTTCATTGAAAAGACTAATTCGAATCAATGTTGAGATACAGGAAAAATGTTTATCTGAATTTTTAAAGGGTTTAAGGGTAGAATGTGAGAGAATTTGAGAATTGTTTTAGAGTCTCAAATTCTCTCAAATTCTATCCTAATTTTCAGTACCACAATTCACATCATCAAAATATATGAACCACTTATCTTCATTTTTGAGAACTTTTCTAGTTCACACTTTTACAAATGTCAGATTCTTTCACATTCTATTCCATTGTCATATTCAATTGCTTTGAGGTGGTTGTTTGTGAGTATTATGCTTCAACATGGATGTGCTCAAATATTACATGTCAAAAAAACAATCCAATTATCTTGGTTAATGTCTGTTAATAATATGAAACTTAATTTTCATTGGAATATACCAATTTATGGCTCACAATTTGATTACATGTGATTAAGGAACTTGTCAAAAGAAGCAACATTAACCCTTGAATACCCTGGATAAGCCAAATTTACTTTTTGCCACAATTTTAAATGCATTTGGAGGATGAGATTCGAATGTAATTTTTTCATTTTATTTAGTTTTGTTTGAATGGGGTTTTTCTAAGAGCTATCAAATTGTATGTTGACGAGACATTTCCATTTGGATGTCAGTCGAGGCTTCCAATTGGTGAACCAAGCTACCCGTATTTAAGACTGCAACAATCCGGGTTGTGAGAATTGCAATTGGGTAGTTGGGGGGCTAGCTTTGGAAACTCATTTGTGAGCAAGGATTTGTAACTTGGCTTCCCTTTGAAGTTGTTGCCAGTTTTTAAACTTGTATGTAAATAGAAAAGGATTATTGGATCTGTGTAGAAAACATACACAAATATATTGTGGGTATGTGGAATAGGTAGCCTTGTGCCTAGGGATGGGAAAAAAAAACCCCCATATGGCCAATCACATTGTTAGAATTTGAGTCTTGAATGGTTTTGAGGAGGTAACTTAAGTAAACTAGCACCTGAAAGTTGTAATAGCATGATAGGCTTGTCCCTAGGTGCAAAGAAAAAAATTGTGGCCTATGAGATTGTTGAGATCAGAGTCTTGAATTGTTTCAAAGAATTGCATTAGTGAACTAGTACTTACATGTTGCATGTAGAAGACATGCAAATTACAATTCATTTTTAACAAGAATTTGGAGTTTTTACACACTTTTTAATGGTACTCATAGATTTTTCTCCTCATGTTAACAAACACGGTTGTGGTATGTAACTTGTGTTGTTTGTTAGGGTTTGTCATACTCACATTCCAAAAATTGCAAGGTTTCACTCTTACTTGACAAATTGCATTTTGGTTTAATTCTTTTTTTAAATGAGTAACTAACTTGATCATTGTGAGAGCCATATTGGGTTGCATGGATGGGAGACATCATCAAGCCCATCTACTACCAAAAATTCAAATCCACCCTTCAGTAGCACTTGCTTGGTTTCACATGATGTCAATCTAGTTTTCCCATTTCATCATCATATTTTATTTTGGTTAAATTTTCTAACAAAGATTCTTAATTGTGCAGATTTTGGATCCAACATCTAGTCTTATAATCCCAATCATGGATGAGTGCATTAGGTCATATTTCTAACTAACACTACAAGATAAGGCAAAATGGGTGTAGAAAGGGCTAGGCTACTAAGGGTTAACAACAGACAAGCCTTTTCAGAGATTTCATAAACATAATTTTGTTAAATAGTTCCATCATCTTTGATAAATATGTTTGAATTTGCAATAAAAGACAAAACAATTATGTGATCAATTGCTTGTTGATTAATATTCATCCAACTTCAACTTGAAATATTTGGTTTATCCAATAACCCCATTAAACTGTATTCGTTGTGTTGTGGTAAACAACATCCAAGATGACACATGGCAAAATTGTTCATAACCACTTTCAAGGATCACATGAGTCCTAGCCACCAAACAATGTATGGTTGATGTTCATAGACTATATAACATTTAAATAAGAATATCATTATGTGAATACATTTTTGAAGAAGCTTCTTGATATAAAGAATTATTTTACAAATTGCTACAAAACTTTTTCCGGTTGTGTATTAGACATGATGGCTCATGCAAGTATGCCACTTGTACCAATCCAACCAAGGCTTGAGAAGCTGTCAATTTTGTATCCGCAAGGAAGGGACCTTTTCATTATGTAAACTCAAAACAAAATCATCTAGTGGAACACTTAACAACCATTTTGTCATCAAAGACTTGTTGTGCCATTTTTGCAATTTGAAAAGTAGGACATCACATATATTAGTATATTGTCATGTTATTAAGTTTTAGCCTTAACCTCTAGATACCAACAAAGCATGTTCTTTTCTTCATACAAGGAAAAAAATGTACGCAAAAGAAATTCTAATTTATTGTATAAGATGATTACACATCCAATTTCTTTTCCTCATGTGGAGTGGTTATGGATAAGTAATTTTCAATTTGTGGGACTCTAGGGATATATATAAAAATTATGCATACAATTTTTTAAAATCTTGGAACCATTTACAATTTTTTGGTGCAAGAATATAACTTAACATACAAAACCAAAAAAATATGAACACAATTTGAAATGAAATAATTTATGAAGTATTGAACCTTAGTTATTTGAAAAACTCTATCCAAATGTAGCTCAAATTGCATGTCCCAACCACATCACCCGTGGGCCCACCCCAACCCCACACAACTTAATCACCATCAATTCTTACAATTGTAAAAACAAATCAGTTTCTTTTATTGAATCAATCCTTCAACCAAATAATCTTCAATTGTCATTCAACCTTTCAAATTTAAATTGACTTGCAATTCATGTGCAAATTATAGGGTAATTTTTAACCACTATGAAATTCAATCCATACTTTTCAATTGTAAGCAATAATGTTTGAAAGTTATCAACACCCTAGCAAGATTAAACAATCATTTAGTTTCCATTCATGAACTTAGGATTTTGAAAATATGTTTGGCAAGGAAAACAACATTTGGAAACTAGTCTTTATGCATGCACCACCAAACAAGGGGATCTACACATGCACATAGAAAGCAAAAGACCTTTTGAACAAATATGGCTCTCCAATAACGAATGCACAAGAAGACTCTTCAATTGAAGCTCTAATACCAAACATATTTTCTTCAAGATTCTCCTTTGGGACATTACCTATGTTGTACATCTACTAGTAATAGGGTTCAACTAACAAAATAGACCATTAGAAAAAATAACGACAATTAGATTGCATTATATTCAAAGCCCAACCAAATTGCATTCCAAAATCTCACATAGTTTTGCAAAGACTTGAAATGTGAATCCAACATGATCACATTTGTATGTTGTGAACCTACTATGGATCAAAAGATTTCAAAAAATCCAAAAATGGTTTGATCACTTTTATAACCTCCTACCACATATTTTTGTGCAAAATGAAGATCTCAACCTCAAGTGGGTCAAAAGTTTCAAGCTTGTTAGAAAATCACACTATCTCAACTTCCATGATCATTATGAGTGTAATTGTTGTCGTCAAGGCATTTGACAACAACCAAGGACTCCTTTATTGATTCACCACACACTTATACATACAAGGTTCAAGTGAAATGTGATGGCCTTTATAATATCTTGCACTTGGGTCTTAAATATTCTTTCTTAGAGAATAACAATTTCCTACCTTCAAATTATGACCTTTTAAAACCCTAAAGTTTTGCCAAACATAATGAGTTTACTAACAATCTAGTTTTCAATTTTCAATGTTGCATCCCACTATCACAACAAGCCCTCTCCCATTCTTTCCTACCTTTCAAATATATATTTTTAATCAATGTAATCCAATTTGAACATTCTTCACACTCATGTCTTTTAACCCAACAAAAATCTTGTCATCATTTGTAACAAGCTAGCATGCTTTAAACATCATGTGCCCAAAGTTGGTGCTTTTGTAGACCCTTATCATCTTGAAATCTTCACAATCAATGGTGGAACACAAAGTTATCACAATAGATGTCAAATTATTCCTTTCATCTTTTACATCAAATTTAATCACTTGATGAAACAAACCAATTTTTTTCAATAAATATATATATTAGTTATATAACCATGGAAAGTTCAATATTTTCATTTGTTTCAAACAACCCAAAAGTAGCTTGCATGGGCATTCAATTTCCATTTAGAAAGTTGATAACCAAAGTAAACATACTCACACCACCTTGAAACATCCACAAAGCAAAACTTGTAAAAACTATTGTTACAAATATAAGATTTAGCAAGACATGCAAATCCATTATCTTTTTTATTGTGGTCAAAAGCATTTCTTATAAGGAAACTAAACATGAGGACATTGACATAAAATTAACCTCCAAAGCCGAATGTTTTTGCAAGTGGAGAAGGGCTTGTAAACCTTGCAAATGTAAAACATCAAATGTTCAAAGAACATATGTTGTGCCTCATCACATTCATTTATAAAAGCTTGTCGCACCAAAAAATACAATGATTGCATAGTGAAATCATCCTCCCTTTTCTTCACTAAATTATTGTTTATGATAAAGTTCTACCACTTTCCCATGGAGCTATTCCTATAACCAAACAACTTAGGGTGTGTGTGCACATTCCACGTGAGTTTTCATAAGAACTTTTTTTGTTGTAATTAATCACTTTATTGTACTTTATCAAATTTAGATTTTTGCATCAAAACATTACCAATTGTTTATTCATATTTACAAATGATGCATCGCAACTTTTGTTTGTGAAGGCACTTAAAGAATTAAAGCAAAAAACAAAGAGATTGAACTTATTTGAATCAAAGTTTGAGTTAAAGAGTCAACAGCTTATAGCAAAACACTTGGGTTGAAGAGTTTGAAACAAAATCAAAGAGTAATGATCATGGAGCTCGAATCAAAGATCATGAAAGGAGTCTCCATGAAAAAACATGAGAGTGATATGGGTTATTGGTTTTACATTCTTCCTAAACCTTAAACCATAAATGAAATACATATCCAAAATTTTCTCAATCCTAATGGCTATATATCTATTTCAATTTAAACCCATGTGAATGACATAGTAGGATGGCATCTGGTAGTTGAACAATGCAATGGATATTGAAATTTGAAAATGGTTTACTTGGTCATTATGTGGATTGATATCCGAATATTTATGGATATCTAGTCAACATTGGTATAAACAAACCTTGGAAGCCATTATGGCATGCCTTCAATGTATGTGTATCAAGGATTTCTTTGAAGAGAAATGATGTTGCCACCTTAAATTCATTAAACATTTGACAATGAAAGATTTCATTTTGTCTTTTTCCAATTCCCATTTTTAAACATCACATAATTTTCGGTGACAAAGATGATCAAACATCAAAAAATATGATATGGGAAAAATAAAAGAAAAATTGTCACACAATAATATACTTTGACTATGGGCCTTGGCTATGAGAGATTTGGAGCCCAAGTAGCAAGTGAATTTTACATTATGTGAACTCCATGAATTGTTAAAAGTTGGGACTTGGGAGGCATTATTTTTTACATGTAGACTTAGCCAACGATTATTAAATAAAAATTGTCACACACACACATACACACATATAATTGGGTTTGTATTATCAAGTTCAATGGTATTATGGACAAGCAAATGCTAGGTCCAAATTTGACACTCGAATTAAGTTTTTGTAATTTGCATAGTTACTTTACCCCCTGTAGATCCAAAAAACATTGTAAAATTCCCTTTATCATTGTTGGTTCATAATTAACACAACCATTTGGCATACCAAATTGTAAATTTCCTTGCCACATAATCTATAGTTGACACATGATCTTTTAGGACATTTATGGTTTTTGTATAAATCAATTAAAATTTTGATAGTTTAAGTAGTCTTGACTAGATTTTTACAAACTAATAAATAACATGTTAATATGTAGCAGTTCAAGTTTTGTTGAGCTTCCATAGGTGTAAATGTCATTTAATATGGCTTAGCCAATAGAGATATTCATAAAGCGAATCCTTTTAGGGGCTTCTTTCATCTCCCAACCCTTCATTTAGCCTCTAAACATTGTTGACCACAAATTAATTAAATTTTATTAAATATGGATATAAAATGTTGGAATTCAAGATTAGATGCATGAGGTTTGAAAATATTTATAGTTGTAGTACACATAGCAACAAAAATTATATTTTATTGTCTTCAACAAGGATTGGTTGAAAGTAATCAAGAAAAGAAAGACAAGATAAAACTTAGATTTGACCAAATTTGGTGTTAATATGAATTTCAATTCTTGTTTAAGAAAGTCAAGTGCAACGTTTTTTTTGCAACTAAAAATCACCAAATGGGCTACTTGGTTTTTGGACGAGCTACCTATAAGCATGAAAAAAGAAAAAAGAAAACCAAAAGCTAGGGCCACTCCTACTCCCATCATCAATCAACTTTTTGCCATCAGCACTCCTTTTTTTCATGAATGATTAGCACCCCCACTCCCTTTTCTCTTGAGCAATAGCCAAACCTACACTCCATTTTTACAAGTAGCCACACTAGTAATATTTATGTAGCCACAAATATTTATGGCTTTGGAACATGTACATTGTACATTTGTAGAATCAAAGATTGTCACTTTGTAATATCTTGTTTATATGAAGGAAATTTTAGGATTTTAGTTCTGTAGCTTACTCTAAGAACCAAGAGAATCAACTCTCAAGATGGAGCTTTGATGGTTTTGGGTTTAGGAATTAACTTTCATTTTTGGTGGCTACATTGATTCCAAGAGCTCATGCTAGAGGAAATGGTGAGGCGGAAGATGAGTACAACGATCAAACAACAACATTGATGATGGTTTGCATGCAGGCAACAACCTACCTCTCAACTTTACAAGTCGAGATGTTTGAGTACGTTGCTCTTGCTTAAATTTTGGCTTAGGTGCATTTAGTTAGTGGCATTATTTTCATTAATTTCTTAATTATTTTAGGTTGTGAATTTTTTTTATTGTGTGTGAAGCTTTTGTTTATAGATTCTTTACGATGTCTCCTCCTTTGTCAATCCCAAAAAAAAATAGGTTTAGGTTCATCTTCCCAATCCCTTAACTTGTTCAGTTGATCATGAATTAGCCTTTGCTTTTGAAGCTAACATTACACCTTTAGAAGAGCTTGAAAAGCCTCTAAATTTGAATCCAATCCCATAAGTAAAGATAAAGAAGCATGATCATGAAAGTGTGAGGCATTTCCAGGATAAATGGACCATGCAACTTCCTTGGGTAGAGTCTGTAATATATCTAAAAGTAATGTGTACCAGGTATGATGTACAATTTGTTCGAAAGTGGAAGGTAAGCCCAAGCTTTTGGTCCCTAAACTTAATAACTTACTTAAACACACAAATCATTGCAAAGCCAAGGTTGCAAGTCCAAAAGTCAAGGTCAGGTTTTTTTTTCAAGTGTGCTTATAAGCATGCATGTAATGAATAAATTTACACCATCTCTAAGTGCCCTTTTGTTCTTGATCTAGTTGTTTCCAAAATCTTGCAAGAGAAGAAAATAAAGTTAGTTTAGTTTCTTTTGTTTATCATTTGTTGTCCAGAGGTCAAGCAATGATGAATTTCGAAGGTTTGCATGACCTCTTCATTATTTTAAAGGTGAAGCACATTCTTAAAAAACGTTGGAGTGATTTTGTAGGGTGGGATATAGCCAAATCCATGAATGGATTATTGTGGGAATCTATTCAAAATGTTTTTGTTGCTGCAGATTTCTTGTCTATTAGTGTATATGAGGTTACAACAATAGATAACGCTTCCTAGATTTCAATTCATACGTATGTTGCTTAGGATTGGAAACTTATCCCATTGTTGTGTTGTGTGGAAAAGGTTAATGTGTAGGGGACAACACAAAATGCATTTTGTTTGATGTTTGTTGCCATGCTTAGATTTGGAGGCCTCACTATTAAGGAATTGGGTGCAAAGTTCACATCAATGGGATGTGATGGCAACAACATTTTTCAAGGTGCATGAGCCGATGTGACCACACAAATGAAAGACAATGTGGCTCCTTTTATGATTGGCATGCATTGTTTTGCTTATTGAACTAACTTGGTTGTGTTGCTTTTATCAAAGCTCAATTTGGTTGTTCGTTCAAAGGCCTTATTTTAGGCATTGTATGGTTGTTTTTTTTCATTCACCAAAGAATTTTTTGGAATTCCATAAATTATCCAATTTGTTCACAATAAGGAAACAAACCATCGAGAAATGTGAAAAAAAGATGGATCAACATGTTGTTTTTGGTGAAATGTGTGATGGAACAATACCGAGCTTTGATTTGCAAAGATGCATGATGCACCATGTAGCAATGTTGCCAATGAAATTTGAACCTCCTTTGTGATTTGGCGTTAATTTTGGGTTTGTATGCCATTATGCTTCTTTTGGATTGTGTGCATAATTTGATTAAGTTTTCCCAATCTGGTGATGTGTTCATGTGTGACTTCATCAATGCACTGAAAATGTGCCAATTGGAGATTACCATTTATACAATGATCTTTATAATAAATTTGATGAGCTTGTTTTTGATGAGATGAGTGTTTTTAAAACTTTCAACAACAAGAATTTGCAAATGAGTTGGGAAGTATACCTAAATGGTGAGGAAGTTGATTGCTTTGTCATTGAGTTCTTGAATGTTTTATGTCAAACTTGTGTTAAGGCCAGATTTCCCCAAGGTGTTGGCTCATGTGAAAAATAATCATGAAGATTTTATCAAGTATTTTGGTTCATGAACTAGAAGGTAGATTCTCAAACCATGAGCTTATGTTGGCCTTAGGTGTGGTCTACCCTAATTTCGTGGTTGATAACCCTAATGATGTATAAGATCTTTTCCATCGACATTTGATAATTGTCAATGCTACTTACTATGGGCTTCACAAAGTGCGAAAGGATGGGGTTTTGGTGAAAGCTCTCATCAATGAAAATGCTTTGGATTTGAAGTGCTCAAAATGATTATGGCTAGAAACAGTGAACAACTCATGAGGGAAAAGTCTCTTGTGAATCATGTCATGAAACTTTGGACCAAGATTAATACTTTTTTCATCCTCAAGCATAAGCTCTTGAAATTTATGAAGTTTGACGAAATTGCATGTGCTCAAGTACTTGGGTCTATGGAACATAAAAAGATGTTTTTTTGTAATGGCATTCATGAAGAACAAGTTCAGGAACCACCTCACTGGTCATCTAGACTTGTGCACTTGATTTTTTGCACAACAATTCTACATGATCGGTAATTTCCCTTTTGAAGATGCCATCGCCAAGTGGAAGGACACAAAGGTTCAATATTGCCTTGATGTTTAATGGAAAATGGTTTATTTATTGAGGCAACTTAGATTTCTTTTCTAGGTCCCCTTTCTGTTGGGGCATTTTCCTTTCTGTACCAAGTTTTACATAATCAAATTGTAAGTATGCATTTGTTTTTTGATTTGGTTGAAACAAACATTTGAGATGATTGCATAAGTTAGTTTTCAGCTTTTAAACATATTTTGAAAGGTCATGAGTGCAATCATATGATACTTAAAGGAGTCAAAAACCATGTTAGACTCTTGTGAAAACTACAAATTAAAACAAAGATGTTTATGTAGTGCCATTCAAAAATCACAATAATTATTAGAAGTTGTATTAAATGAATAATATGAATGTTGAAAAATAATTTATTCTAATTTTAAGTTTTTCTTTGTGTTCAGGACTCTTGAAGTTGACCACCTACTCTGCCAGATAATAATTAATTTTCACATGGCCCCTTAAATTAAAAATTACAAACGTGTTCATCTTGAATTTTTTTTGAAGTGATACTAGACTATTAACTACAATAAAAAAGGATTCGATATCCTTTAAATATATAAATAAAAATTTATAAAAATTCAGAATGTGTTTCAAGCTCAAGAGTCTTTTGCCACATGTAAATGAGGTTTAATGCATATGGTGTATGAGGAAAAGTTGTAGCTTGTAGTATTAAAAACTTAATTATAAAGTATCAAACATAATTTCAAAAAAATTGACTATTTTTTTAATGCATCATAAGACAATGTGCACCTTTGAAAAAATATAAATCAATTAATTTGAGGCATTTGGAGAATACATAACCTAGGTAAGTTTAACTTGCAAAAAATTCCATACAAAAATATGATCTAAGCTTCATGTAATGATCAATCAAATCCATTTATTTGAACATTTTACAAGGAATTGAATAGTTTTCATTTTAAAATATAATGATTGAATGACCAATTTTTGTCATCTTTTCATCCAAAATTCAAAAACTTGAAATGTGGCATCTCACATCTATAACTTGAGATCTAACAATTGAAGTACCTAAAGGTAAAACACATGTGCAATCCCACC
>Ga0116231_10014608_pt1 | contig 10482 bp, 13 predicted proteins | sample S1TSphgellanicum_2_FD_89695 | JGI IMG/M metagenome (GOLD analysis project Ga0116231, IMG submission 89695) | Host-associated microbial communities from peat moss isolated from Minnesota, USA - S1T2_Fd - Sphagnum magellanicum MG | ecosystem: Host-associated > Plants > Peat moss > Unclassified... | reverse complement strand
ATGGTTATATCTATGAGATTGCCAAGAAAGCTTGGCAAACACTTTCAAGGTAACATGACCCTGACTGTGGTTAGATCCTTCTGAGTGTCACTCACAATGTATTAAACCACCACCTTCATCATGAATAGCATTTACAAGTCACCACGACTCCCCTCTGACTTCATCATCCCCAGACAGTGAGCATTGATACAACAAATAATGATCCGCCCATAACATTGGGCAAACCATTATACAAACATCTGAATCCTGAGTTTCTGTAGCACTTGTGTCAGTGATGGGAAGACACAGTCATGATGTTGACTGGCACTCAAGTGACATAGCTAATAAAAAAAACTCAATTCTATCCTAATTCACACTGCAAAAATTATCATGAGGGTAAGTTTCATCTTATTTGAGCTCATCAATTGACAAGCAGACATCTAAGCCTGAAGGATAGAGAGGCCTACATCGAGGGTAAGAGATTATGGTCAGGTAAGATCAAAACCTGCATTGGAAAGATGGCTGTCCACATAATTGAAAACCAAGAATACCACATACCTGTGCCCCCGATCACTAATCTGTCAGTTCAACTTGCCCTCCCTATCTCTGAAAGGCACCATACTCACAATGATACGCAAACAGAATGTACTTCCAAGTTGATTTCATTGCAGCATGATGACTTTTTGTCAATAAAACAAGAGATGCAAATGCCATATGTGAGATGTACCAGGCAATGACAACATCAACAGTATAGTGCTTGCGTGAAGCAATTATGAGAAGGCTTAGCACCACCATTACCACCCATCCTCCTCTCTTGATCCAGCTGCCCCATAGCCCCCCAAAAGGAAAAACAGAAACCATTCTGTATCAGTAACCCTGCGTTCAACAGGCAACTGCATAACAAACAGACAGTGACAAACCACACAGCAAACTTGATACTTTGTTCCTGTTCACTCAGCCTATATGTGGAATGCATGTGTCCTATGTTTCCTAGGCCCAATCCTCTTTCATACTTACACTTTTGTACCATATTTGCAATACGTGTGACAGAAAGTGAGCGCAAAAGTCATGTGTGACGAAAATATCAAATCCCCACATCCATATAGCACACCATGAGGAACTGAACACACCAACATCACCATGTAAATCAATTAGAAACAGAAATCAGATTTCTGTCAATACAATGGATAAGCTCCCCAGCATAATTTGTTATGCAGTTAAAACTTGGAACAGAAACCTAGATGACAAACTGTCACAACATGTAATGGTGTACATACAATTGAGGAGCAAGACCTCCTTGATGCTGTGTGGAGGTGGCAAAGTGGCTGTTGCATGACCCTACACTCAACAGTAAATGCAGAGAAAATCAAATTCCTATCTGCAACATCTGATTACCAGTAGATTCTACCTTATAGCAGAACCAACTTTCTCAGTGACACATTTTTGGCAGCTTGATAATCAGACATTAAGGTCCCAATTAAGGACTATGCTAATGTCAACACAGAGAATTCAAAGAGCTACAAAAATGGCAGCAGGGTTGCCCACTCTTTCCCCTAGGACTTGAAAGCCCCTTAGACAACTAGCTTACCAAATGACACCCCTAGTAGATAGGATAGTTGTCATGGTGATTTGATCCCATAACCACTTGTAAGCTGGCAATGGGTCCTAGCCAAACAGAAACATTACTCTGTCTCTAACTAGAAAAAAGTGTAAACAAGAGGGTTACCTCACGGCAGTGATAGTTCGGACCAGGCAGCTGTGTCGCCATGAATGACACAACTCTAAGCATTTGTGATATCTGCCATCCATTCAACCTCCTCCACAATTCATGTGTGCTCATAACATTAAACAGATGAACAATATCCTAATGAATAACTAGTCTTGCCACTATTTGTATATCGCTAAAGTTCAAGAGAGCATCACAGAGAAGACATAACAAACTCTGGGTGGCAGCAACAAAAGAAAAAGATGGTTGTACAGGACTTACCTGAAGAAAACAATCCATGAAGTGGTATGTATATCTAAAGATTCTTTAGGGGCATTAAGTCTAACTATTCCAGTGCAAAGAAATGCAAGACCCAATCTTAGTTTGGAAGATAATGAACTCTTCACCCATGGCAATTACAATAAAATAACTTCCTTACAAGGCTCTTCTTCTTGACAGCATTTGACCAACTGCATGAATGTTTCAACAGAACCATTATATTACTAAGATGTGTCTATTGAAGTTCACCATTGAAGAAGGAGAGGGCTTTTGTAATGCTGTAACAAGCCAGGAGGACTGTGTGCAGTTTCTGGCAGATATGACTTACCACCAATACAGAAAGTACTTTGGACCAAAGAATGACAGTGTAAAACCGCTTGTTATAAAACACAAATGGATGGAATGTCCACTGCACCCTTCACCATCACCATGTTCAGTTCATTATCCCACACAAACCTCACAGTACCCTCTACAAAACTAGACACACTATTGACATAATACATGCTGACCTAACTGTTCAAATCAGATGCTTAAGATACCTCAAGAATAATTGTAAATAGCTATAGAGTAGTGGCGATATTAATCATTTTCTCTCTGCCACCCAGGCAAGGCTTACCAGGAAAAATGAAACAAAGATGGTGGCAAAGAGGGATTCACTGATGTGTGCATTCTCCAACCCAAGCTCCTATTTGACACCACCAGCATCATCACACCCATGATACTCAACCAGCTACTCACTCTTGAAGTGGCCATAAAGATGCAACTATCTACATCAAACTTAAACATACACTCACCATCGCAGCAAGGTACTGGAGCAAAAGAAGGGAAGAGATAGGATGCATACAGGAAGTAACTCAAAGCCAACATCATGAAGGAGGGGTCCTGGTCGATGAAGATAATATGCCACACGTGCCCCCAATCCATGGATGTACTGGGGACAAGCACAACAATTGGATGATCAGTAAGTCCTCACAGTGAAGATAAACCATTCCATACTGAGAACTCATTTCAATCAAAGGTAACATCAAAGAAAGGTTCACCATGAGTTTACCTGAAAAATAAGCCCAAATAGAATGTATGGCCACTTTTCTATCAAAAGTGGCACCTCCACAGAAATCTCCAAAATTATTCTCTTCCATATCTGTTGCTCACCACAAATGCAGCCCCATTGAGCTACTATTCCAGAGACACTTAACAAGAACCAGAGAGCAACAACTCCCTGCCACTGGAAAAATACCAAGGCTTCTTTGCATATGCTTAGCTGAAACCAAACTATTATCAACCATTAAATTGTTACCAAGAGCTGCAAAGTATCTAATCTGGCCCAAAGTCAGCTGTACAGTACCATTCCCTTCCTAGTCAAGGTACATCAGTTATGCTGACTTCTTGGCAAAATGTAGTGTCATGTGAACCATTGTCATAAATTGTTGGTTGTCCACTACAAGATTAATTGCTTTGTAAGACATAGAGTACACTTTCAGCTTGAGGGTGAGACCAATTCACATGATTGGCACCTCAGTTAAAAAGAGCAACTCTTTATAAAGCATAAAAGGTACAGAAGAGAAATAAGTAATATTGGGCATCCATAGAACCGACCAGAAATGCTACTGAGATCCTAAAAAACCTAGACTCTTTGGGACCTGTGCCAAGGGAAATGATTTTAACATTGAAGATTTTTATGAGAATATAGCCAGTCCACCACTGCAAAGCAAGTCTGCAATACTGGGAAGTGATGGTCATTAAACCCTACACATAACCCTTAGGTATCCTGTTTTCAGCCCAAAACCAGGTTTTTCTTGAGGGGAGGGGGGGTTGTTGAAGATAAAAAGCTCAAGGAACAGTTAAGTGCTGAAACACTCGTATGTATGAGGTTGTCGAGAAATCTCCACAACAACAATTTGAAGGCAAAACAACAGTGAGTGCAGCCAAAAACACTCAGCATACATGATTAGGCAACTGATGATTGCTATTCCTTTTATGAAACACAAGATTAAGTGGCTAAGTAGGCAACCAATTGGTCTTCCTCCTTTATGAAACATGAGATCAAGTGGCCAAGTACTATATTAGGAACCCTCCTGCTGACATAGGATTTCCTTAAAACGTGCATACCTTTTTATGTTTCAGAACTTTGAAAAGACTCACTACAGACATCTCTCTGAAGGCTTCACAACCTTGTAAGATTCCTTTTCAAACATAAAAGGACAGACACAACTGTTGTATTTGGAATTGGGACTTTTGAGCTTGATTTCTTATTCCACTCCTGCTATAAATTTCAAAAGCTCCAAAAAAATCAGGACGAGGCATGATGAAACAACATGCTGTGTGTGTGACTCTGGAATTCTGCACTGGAAATCCATAACATGCTCAATGAAGCTCACAACAAAAAGATCAAAACCTAATAAGGGGTGACTGGGTAGGTGGGTCAGGGGACTCTACCTTGGAAACTTCTCTTGTGATGTAAGTAGGCATCATGACAAAGCCCATTGCTTCGTCCTCTTCTCTTCGCTCTGCTCACCTTCTCATTGCCTGCTGAAAATTCTGCAACAAGGCACATCATCAAACAGAAAACCAATACTTTCCAGTAAGCATACAAAACAACGAAGGGATTTTTGTCCTTCCAACCAAAACGAGATCCCATCAACTAAAGCTGCATCAGCTGTGATCGTTAGCAGCTATTCCTGAACCAAGGAAATGTGAAAGACCAGACCAAAGACCTCCGAAGTAGATAAAAAAGGAAGAGCATTTACCAGGAAATGGAGTTATTACAAAGCGGCTGTCTTGCACGAGGGCGAAAATTTCGCAAGATAGGGATGTAAGAGAACATGCGGTGCTTCGACTCCCTACTGTTCGATCGAAGAGCTTGTTCTAAGTTACGCTCTCGTTAGCGGCCGTGCTTTTGATCCCGTCCCCGGGGAAGAAACCCGATCTACGAAATTTTCGAGAACCGATTGCACCACTACCAAAGCTGCTCGAACAACGAACAAATGAGTACTCTTTAGAAATCCCTTTCGCTCGACCCTTCCACGCCACTTACAAATCTGAAGTTTTCGGCCCAGGAAACTACAGAGCTACGGAGACTGTGACGGCTTCGACAAGGGAAGAGAAAAAGAAAAGAAAGAAAGAAAGAAAGAAAGAAAAACCGTTCTTGCCCTGCAAAAGGCTCCACTAAGGAACAGCAGAAAAGCGCGTTACTCAATCAATCAATGCAAGCGAAGAAGAAAACAATTGTTCTGCACAAACATAACTGAAACGCGATTCCCAAGAACTCATCGATAAACATACACACACCCCTACTCTACTGATGACACAAGGAAAAGCTCTGAAGAATCCCTAACGCAATTCCTCAGAAACGACAAGTCGCAAACCTTGGTTTCCCTGTTTGTTTCTTCAGGGGAAACGGCAATTTATACTCTCGAATTCATTCAAGTCCCCCGAGAGATCAACCAATACGCACATAGAAACTATAAAAGAAAGTAGCAAGAAAATTCTGTTTCCGGCAACAGAATTCCTTCCTTTCCGTCCGACATAAAACAACCCTCCTTAGATGCGACTTCTGAGAGAGCGAGAGAGAACAACGATGATGCTAATTATCCACCGGGTTCCGCAAATTGTGCGAGAAGTAGTTTTTTGTTAGAAGAGAAAGAAAGAACAACAGTGATGATGCGAATTCTTCCCCAGGTTTCGCAAATTGTGCAAGAAGGGGGATTTTTTTGTTACAAGCACCAACACAGAGCAGGTGCACAACGACAATAAGAACGGCATCATCGACAACAACAGCAGCATCATTATTATTAACAACGGGATCATCATCATGAGCAGCATCAGCAACGCAAACACACCTGTTTTTGTTTTGAGGTTTTTCTGTCGTTTTGTTTAGCGTAATATCTACGCGCTTTCTGCCGTTTTCTTCTTGTTGTTGGCCAATCGCAACCAGCACCAGCACCTCCAAAAACAGTAAAGAGCAAAAAGACAGTTTCACAACCGGAAATATGTTGCTACAATAAGAACCGAAAACACATCCCTGTTTTCGCAACAGAAGAAGAAAACAGATCCTGAGGAAAGATGCGATCGATAACAGCGTGGGCTGCTGTTGTTGCTGCTGCTGCAACAAGTGATGGAAAATCAGTGTTGTTTATTTGTGTCTATAAGCGATCAATTGTTGCAAATATAATAATAATATATGCAAACTCACCTATTTTTGTTTTGAGGTTGTAGAGTGTCGTTTTGTCCAGCGTAATACGCTTTCTGCCAATAAGAAATAACTAGCCGTCTTGCCGCTCCGTCGCGCGTCTTCTTCTTCTTCTTCTTCTTTTTCTTGGCCAATCACAACCATCAGCAGCACCTCCGAAAACAACAGTAAAGAGCAAAAAGACAGTTTCACAACCAGCGAATAATATGTAGTAGCAACGACAACAAGAATGAAGAAAAACACGTCGTCCGGGTAATGGCAACAAAGGAAAACGGAAGAAGAAGAAAACAGATCTTGAAGAAGATGCGATCGATTGTGACCAAAACCCGTGGTGGTAGTTAGTTTGTGTAAGAGATGAATTTTTGCAACTATGAAGAGGAAGACGATGATGGCGTCGTCGGTTTTCTTTTCCTCCATCAATTGAATCAAAATCGGCTGGCGATCACAACCGCGACACACAGGTGAGAAAAGAAACAGCAGAGAAACACGAGAGAAAGAGAAGCAGAAACCACACAAGCGCGCACGGGAAAAAAGACAGAAGGATACGCGCTACGAGACAGAACGGGCCAGCTCGAAACCAGTCACTTCCCATGTGGCCCTCTGGCCGCACACCACGGCCCGTCCCGCGCGCTCTTCCCCTTTTGTTGTTTTTTTTTTCACGTTTTTACCTCACTAATTATTAGGCAAGTAACTTGATTGCTACCGTATATGGTAAGTAGTAAGTATACCAGTGTGAGGCTGTTCTTTCAAGCAGCGCCGGTTCTTTACCGGTTTTCAGGCCGGATATATAAAAGTATATCACCACCAGTTCCCATTTCATGAAAAAAACCCCCTTCCCTCCTCGGAAGTGACCCAGCAAAAAATAAATAATTTTTTTTTGTGGTACGCACTCCTCGAACCATATACGATGCTTGTGCATATATTCCTAGTCCTCATTGCTTTGAGCTTGGCTAGTTCTAGTGTTCATATTCCTAGTGTTCATCACCTTGAATTTCGTCAACCATCGTGCCCCTCTTCCTTCTCCTCCTCATTGTACTATTGCTCATGTTGGTCGTAGTGTTCCTTTTCTTGGTCGTCTTCGTCCTTGTGCTCATTTCAACCTTAATGTTCATCCTACTAGTCTTCTTCATCAACTCGTTGTTGTTCATGTTCATGGTCTTCATCTTCCTCCTTCCCTACTTCTCTCCCTTTATACACTCGTTCAATTATTAGAAGGATGCAAGATCCAAGTTATCGATATTTGTCCTTTTGATGTCATTTTACTTCTTTGCCCCCTTCCCCCTTTGGCCCCTCCCCCCCTTTTTTTTTGGCTTATTTTGGAATAGTTGTTGAATAGTTTAGGTTAATACCTTTATATCTTGGTGAGCAAGTTTTGAAAGTTTTGAAGTTGGATACATCTAAGGGCATGAAAATATGTGATGTGTAAGAAGGTAGGATGATCATATTATTGTGCTTATTTCATTCTTTCTAAGATAACAAATGAATTGTGCCCATCTAGAATTAATAAATAATGATTAGTTACAAAGATTTCATCTCAAATTTTTTTTTTTTTTTAAATTGAAAAATTCTTTGAATAGGAAAGATGTTAGTCGAGTTTTTTGTTTGCTTTGTTATACATGTCCTTGGTTTGTGAAGTTTGTAGCCATTTCATAGGCTTTCATCTCTAAGGATGTAGAGTCCTAACAAAACCTCACTCATTATATTTAGTTATATTTAATCATAAGCAAGACTTATGTGAATGGTGCTATAAACTTGATTTAAACATCTTATGGCCAACAATTTTTTTGGTTTGATTGTTTACTTGTTTTGTTTGAATTCTTATTTCATTCAAATTTTAAATATGTTTTGCATTATAGTTGTGTTGACATTACAATATTTACATGAATTACACCAAAAACATCCATGATTAAACTTATATAACTATACATGATAAATGACAAAATATGATTTGATTAAAAATGACATAATTTATTAACCTAATTGAAAGGACCAACCACTATGTTTTGGCATAGTGAAGTTTTGGTAGAATGAATTGTATGAATTACTTTTCAAACCTTGTGCCTTGCAAACTTTGAGTTCTTCTACTAGTCAAATGTTCAATTTTGGGTGTTTAAATGTTTGAACTAGTACTACCAACTATACTTTAGTACACCACTTTCAAATGTTATCAACCAAATTAGAGTAAGTTCATCTTGAGTTGTTGAAAGGTTGTTAAAACCTTGCATTTTTACATAACTAAGGTCCAATTAACCATTAATGCCTCTTCTTTCTCTATTAAGACATATGTTAACCCTATTTATTGTATATTGTCTTGCCATTCAAATTGTTTTGAAAAGGAAAACATGAATATGTTCCATGACCTAATAGCCCTTTTAATTGAACACGTCCCTCCTTCCATTCCATCCATTACTTTTTTTAATGATTCATCCATCCTTTTTTTTTTCCCACTTATTACAATGGTTCTATTAACCTTTGCTACTTTGTGTGTAGTGTTTAACATAAGGAGCACTTTTTTTTTTGGGTACATTGTTGGTTGGTCCAACATAGGATTTCATCACCTATGAAGCACATTCAACATCATTGTTGCCTCAAACGACCTCCTAGTCAATGATGTGTGTTATGGCCTTATGAAAAGTAAACCCTTATTCTTCTTTTAATCAACCTAAGAAGACAAAACCCATGTTAGGTTTGGGTATGTTAGAAATGCATGTTCCTAGCTCTAATATTACAATACTAAAAATTAGGGTGTAAAAGTTTGAAAAATCCTCCCATTAATTTTATTACATTTCTTATTAAGTACTAGGTTGTGGGTGTCCTAATGTGGTGAAGTTGAGGTTGTTGGAATTTGATGTTATTTGAACTTCTTGTTTTATAATGTAGAATTATAGATTCATGACCCAATAATAATATAATTTTTTTTTGTACTTTTCATTGTGTATCTTATTTAAGTAAAAAGAAAAAAATCATTTTGAATTTTTAAAATTATTATATTATGATTTCTTTTAGATATGATTGCAACTTTTTCACAACTTTTAATTTTTTATCTAATTTTGAGATCCTTTTTTTTAACTTTCAAAACTATTGCATTAGGAACTAGTATTTCAAAAAATAATTATAGTTCATATCATATGGGTGTAATCGCCTTAATAAGAACCACATGCAATGTAATCATTGCTTTGTTTTTCACATTTGGATCAAATTTAATCTAAATTTATTGAAAATGATTAATTTTTTAATTCAAATATGTTGTCTATATATTATGAAAACATGTGGCATGATTTGAAATGTATTTAATAAGAATAAAATATTCAAAAATACTCATCAAACATTATAATCAATGTTTAATAAACATTGTAAGTTCTCCTATTTTTGAAGAGATTTTTTCATCAAGATATTTTTACATTTAAATAATATAATGCAACATCCTTTAATATCATAATTAAATTTTTATGACTTTTTTCAACTTACAAATGGGAATACATTAAAAATATTCTAAATAAACACTCACCCAAAGTGACCAATGTGACTCTTATTATCCAGTTTGCACCATCACAATTGTTCCTAAAAGGCACATGTTGAATTTTTTAAAAATAGCAATGGAGAAGTTGATGTTCTATTATGAATTCATCCTTGCCCCAATTGCTTTTGAATGTGTTGGTTTGTTTTTGCAAGCATACAATGCACAAAATTGGGGGAATATGCAAAATGTGCCCTTTAGATTGCTTGTAAATGTTTCAATCTTCAATATATCCAAACTTAGGGTTCCTTGACATTATATAGATAATTGGGTTTATGGTTTATACTAGTGTTAGCTGCTTATTGAAAAAATGATTTGGTTATTGTTAAGCGTTCAAGGGTAGGTTATCAATAACCAACTTGCCATGGTACTATGACTAATACTTAAGGTCCACCCATGGAGACAATAAGCACCCAAGGAGGTAAGAAAATTTACACACCTTCAGCATCTTTTTCTCTCTCTTAAGTTCTTTCCATGTGGTGGAACTGAAAAAACCCACTAAGATTATATTATGGGTTAATTCTTGGAAAATTGTCTATTGGAATTAGTTTAAAAAATCAAGGAATATGAATGTGCATGTTTTTGTGGGAAAATCCCCCCGCCCTCTCCTTCCCCATTGATTTAATGGACTATATAAGAATGTGAGTATAAATACAAATGTGTAAATGTGGGTATGAGGTTTTTTTTTTTTTTTTTTTTTTTTACTTTTTTTTTTTTTTAACATTCAAATCTTTTCTGGGTTTCTTTTTGGAAAAACTTTTTTTTGGAATTATTAAAAAACATCGATTTTTTTTTTTTGCTTTTCTTTTTGCT
>Ga0116231_10014607_pt1 | contig 10483 bp, 14 predicted proteins | sample S1TSphgellanicum_2_FD_89695 | JGI IMG/M metagenome (GOLD analysis project Ga0116231, IMG submission 89695) | Host-associated microbial communities from peat moss isolated from Minnesota, USA - S1T2_Fd - Sphagnum magellanicum MG | ecosystem: Host-associated > Plants > Peat moss > Unclassified... | reverse complement strand
ATTTTAACACTAGTTTTGATCATTAACAACTTATGCATTCAATGTACATTTCCTTATGTTTCCATTAAAAAATATGGGCAACCCCAAGTGTGTACATGGCTAAACATATACTTGGTCAAAAAAATCCATGGAAAAAAATGAAGTTTTGAATGAGAAATAAATTAATAAAACCTAATAATGCAATATTAAATTTTAATCTATAAGGGAAAATTCAATGCATTCTACTTTTAAACACTCATTTGAAGTTGTCCCATTTTTTCAAAAAATTCAACACTATTATCACATTTTAAAAAGTTCACATGTCAAATTTTAACTTTGTGATCAATAGAATGTCATTGATTCAAAAGTTCATTATGAGTCCATTCTTTCCTTTAAATTCATTCATAATTTTTAATGTAATCCCTAATAAAATCTACTACAACATTTAGATAATATAAAAAATTGACAATGTTAATGTGGAATATGATTTTATATTTTAAGTTCATCTACAATCTAAAAAAATTTGCAAGTATGACAATTGAAATAGTTGTCTTAATCGTGTTCTCACCCTAGATGATTCATAGTTTTATGACTTTATGGAAATGGATGATCAAGTAACATTGATTGTGGTGAAACAACAATCATTAGAAGAAATTTTGTCCATTATGACTAGTATCCAAACCAACTCATTTTATGATTACATTTGTAGTTGTCGCAACCCCACTTTGGGATAAGTGTGAGGATGAAACTCACACCCCCAAAAGTGGGAAGTTGGAGTCCTCCAGGACTCCCGAAAACTCAAAGCTCGAGTTCAAGGGTCAAAACACCTTTCATTGAGATGTTCTTTATATCAATAGAAAGGTCTTGAAGTGTAGATGCCCAAAATGGCCTCGCATGTGCCATTTGGACATCTACAACCCAAGTTATGGGCAAAAGAAGGGCCTGGAGTCAAACTGGCAGTTTGACTCCCGACCATTAAAAGTCCGACCATTAAAAGTCAGGAATCGACCTCTTCCCGACGTCTGTTGAAAGAGTGCAACATGGCGTTGGAAAGCTCTCGACGAGAGCTACAACTTTGGTTCAGACCTCCTCCCGATCCGAGTTTGGGGCGAGGAGTTATGAGCGTCCAAAGTCCCGGGAGTCCAAATCGGGACAGTTTCGGGACTCCACTTTGGGAGTCCCGGGAAAAAGAGCCATTTGGATGTAGGTGAGGTGGAGAGTCGTAGAGAATACTATATGGGGGAAGGAGGTGGCTTCCCCCGAGTCCGGGCCGTGGTGAGTCAAGTGAGTCCAAATGCCCATGGCTTGTCCCAACACCCAAGGTGTTCCCGAATGTAAACTAACCCTCTTGTGGTTGGATTTGGATGCAGATTCGAGTGAGATAATACTTGTCCCTCTTCCTAGTCTAATCCCGGGACTTCCAACCCGCCCCACTACCCCCTTTTAATGCTGGAAGTCGGGAACGGCTTTCAAGTCCCAACTTTTCGCAATTCAACGTACTTGGACCCTCAAGTGGGTTTAGCAAGGGACTTGGGAGTGCGTCAATAGTAGTCACCATGGTTGCAAATGTTCATAATTGCATATGTGACTACATTATGACATATTAGTCATATATGTGACTACAATTTGTGACTGTCATGCCCGTACATGGCCTCATACATGATGGCTAGTTACGGGTTTGCCCATGTGCGCTTTTAAGGTTAATGTACGGTCTTAGTCGATTGTACGTTATTAGGTACTTATGGTTTCAGTTTGTTGGCGGATGTATAAAAGGCCAAGCCTTTCCTTTCTCTCTTTAGTTTTCTTAGAATTCCTTTGTTAGGAGAGTTTCTTCCATAATTAGATAGGAATTCTAGATGCTCACGGCGACCATTGCATGGCCATTGTTTACATACATTACATTTTTTTCTTTCTTTGCAATTCAATTTTTTCTTTCATTCAATTCTAGAAAAACTTTAGTTTCTGTTGCTTAATGTTGAAAACGGTAGATTTTTTATGCCTTTGATTTCTTGAATTGTTGCTACTCGTGTTCCTGCTACCGAAGGGAGCACGCTACTAGTGTTGTTGCTGGTGTTGTTGGAAGGAGCTTGTGTTATTATATTTCTTACAGCCAATAGAGTAGCTCCCATGGCTGGCATCGTTATAGAACAGCGTAGTGCTTCCTGCCATCGTTATTGAGCAACAACACCACGAGTTGCAACAACACGAGCTTGTAGCGTTGCAAGCTCCAACGCCACAAGCTGTAGCGTCACAAACCTGCAACGCCACAAACCTGCAACGTTGCAAGTTGTAGCACCGTTAATTGCAACGTTGCAAGCTACAATGTCGCGAACTACATCATCGTGAGCCTGTAGCGCCACAAGCCTGCAACGTCGCAAGCCTGCAGCGTCACAAGCTATAGCATTGTAAGTTGCAGCATCACAAACCTGCAACGCCATGAACATGCAACGTTGCAAGTTGTAACACCATTAATTACAATGTTGCAAGCTACAACGTCGCGAGTTACAACATTGTGAGCCTGTAGTGCCACAAGCCTACAACGTCGCAAGCCTGCACTGTTACAAGCTTCAGCACCGCAAGCTGCAGCACCGTGAGCTTGCAACGCTTGAAGCGCCAAGAGCTTGCAACGCTTGCAGCGTCGGGAGCTTGCAATGTTTGCAATGCCAGGAGCTTGTAACAAGCTTGTAACGCTACAACATCGCGTTGCCGTCGGCCATCGTCGTAGAGCTCATGGGCGTTATGCGACGCCGTGACCTCCGATGTCATGTCCAATTTTCGTCCGTCCACGGACTTTCGTTGGATTACTCTCTTCTATCCTGCTGTCTTACGCATTATTGTCTACGTCTTGCTGTCCTGCCATCCTACGTCCTACATTTTGCCGTTTTTTTGTGATCCGTTCATTCCCATCAACGCATCGTATTCTTCAAACCGTACGTTGTGTTAAAACTTTGTAGCTAATTTTCTGTATTGTTACAAAATTTTGGGGCATGGGACAACACCATGTCTTCAAATGATGAGAGCATTACCACTCAGCTAGAGCCTAGGTATCAGCTACGAAATAACACACAATCCTTTGAATCGATTTCTTTAAACTCACGATTTTCACGATGGTACCATCAAGTGTCTACATCACCACTGTCATTTACTACAATTCGTACCAGGAATTCAGGTTCAGGTTACATTACATCAATGGTACATCAGAATCCATTTGGAGGGGCTCATTAGTGGGGTACACCTATTGATGCACCTACTTTCACACCATCATCGTATATTCCATTGCAAGCTGTGACTTCAACACCGATATACACCATGGAGGTTAATAATTCCTCTAGGAGAATTGAGAAGTTTAACAAAAAGCCATGTACTATTTCTTTGAAGGAGTTCAAGGCAACTTTCTCAATTGTGGTTTGTGAATTGGAGCTCAAGTATGGCACCAATTACACCAAGGCATTTGCATTCAAACAATTGGCCCATTATGTGCACTATGAGGCATTGGATGTCTACGAGCAACATTTTGCAAGGATTCTAGACGTCACTTAGATTCCAAATCCAGCTTACGCCATAGCCATCGCCACCGCCTCTCAAGCTGCATTACAAGCTGCAATTGCACATCATGGGACTGTGCCTAATAATCCAAACCTGGTACCTACCTTAATAAACATTTTTCCTCAACAACTCATTGCTACTACCGCAAACATTCCTCCCACCACCAATGCGCCAGCTTTTGCTGATCCAGTTGGGGAATTCTTTTGAATTCTTGAACTGGAATTTCTAGTCAAAAGTTCTGAAAAATTTATGCAGCTCGTCACCTTCTCTCGACACAAGGATGAAACCCTCAACATGCTCTACAAGAGGCTTTTAAAACTCATAGAGGATACCCAGAGCATCACAGACTTGGGAGCTGCCCACTGGTATTTTCGTTTGTTGAAAAGTACTCTAACACTCTATGCACAGGTTTTGTAATGGGTTTTTTGCAGAATTTGGAGACTTGTACACTTTGCTGGATGTGTACAACATTTCCAAAAAGCTGGAATTAACTCATGCACACTATGAGGCCAATACTATGAGGTCTCCTTCACATTCAAAGCCTCAACCTACACCAGCTGCGCCAACTAAATCATCACATTCTTTTTCAAGGGCTAAAGTGGTGCACTTGATTACACCCATCTTACCTTCTTACAATTACTGTGGCAATCCTACCCATAAAGCTAATGAATGCAACATTCCTTCCGAGGATCTTTTTTGTGATTATTGTGGGAAAGAGGGACATCAGGAAGTTGTCTGTTTTGCCAAGTTCTCCGAACGGAAGCAACTCTGATTACCACAGCAAAATCTGCCAGCATCTTCCACTTTCCCTCAACCAAAAGCCAAGGCACCTCAACCTTCCACTCAGGCTTTGCCCACCAAAGGTAAAAGAATGCTAAGAAAAAGGAGCACAATGCTGACAAGAAGGAGGTGCTTCAAGCCCATGCAATTCAAGTTCAGACTCTACAAAATGAACTCGAATCATTAAAAGCCCAACTTGCTAATCTAAAAGGCAAGTTCTCCCAACCAGCTAGTCATGCCCAACCTATACAAGGTTTAGGATCACGGGAGGGACCTCCTAGGTCGTTCTATGGCCTCCCATGCGATGCCATGTTTGGGGAGTATGTTTTTTCCATTGCACACAATTTTAGTCTCACACCAGAATTTGCTACTTTTTTTTGCCCTTCCTATGTCGCGGCACAAGAAGCTAGTGTGGCACCCAAAATTTCGGCCAATAAGCAGGTAATTCAAACTAATGGCCTCGCATATGGTTCAAGTCTTATTACCAAGGTTAGAGGAGCTCCAACAGTCATGCCATAATCTTTTCGTCCTCTCAACACGGAAGAAGAACGCACCTTGTTAGCGAGGGGGGAGGAGACTACTACACCACAAGTTGTTAGGGCATCAAATTCCCGTGTCTCAAAAGTACATGTACATCAAGAAAACACACAATTTTCCACTGATAAGCTTATGGAATGCCAACTTCAAATGTGTGGAGTGGCGCAAAAGCTTGTGAGTACGACATTGTTTTGTTTTCAAGATTTGAAGCTAAGCACCGAGGACATAATTGCAGTATTACAAGATACCCTAAACACTACATTAGGTCCTTTACCAATCCCTAATCCACATGTTATAGAGGTCCCCTCCAACACCTTGGAGAGACATTCGATTGGCTTATGTGTTGTAGATGGCGTTTGTAATCTGGTCATTAGTTCTAACATGGTTAAACTAATGGGTTTTCCTACCTCTAATTCTACATTCACATATTAGAAGGGAGATAAGAACACCTCACTTGTGGATTTGTTACTCATCAAAGGTGTTATGGATAGCCATTCTCTCCACAAAGTCTCTCACTCATTTTCGAAGGTGGTGCCCAATGAGAGAATTTCCATCGCCATTAGAGTTGCCATTGTCGACAATACTGGGTCAACAATCCAAGTGGGAGGACACACCTAGAATAATATTTCTTAATACAAGTGCCCAACTAGTGATTCTTGGAGTTCAATTTGCGAAAAAGATGGACATGTTTGACTCCAAACTACAAAAATCTATGTGGTAGATTCGCACAGCTAGTGGGAGCGTAGAGGAGGTATTTGGGGAAAGCTCGAATTTGATTGCACTTAACTTCAATGAAGGTACAAATCAGGAGCTTTGTTTATAGGTCAGATGTTTTGTCACCAATGCCACCAGTTATGATGTGTTCATTGGGCAAGAGGCCTTGTTTCCACTAGGTTTCACAATTGACAACTAGTTTGAACATGCGTACTACCGAGTGGATTGGGAAACTAATGGCCACCACCTGGGATACATACCCCTTCATTTACATGGGAACCATAGTCCTATGGCTCACCATTGTATGCTCAAAGAAGCACACACCATTTCCTACATCCAACAAGCTAGCCACAAGTGGATAGGGGGAGATGAGGAGGAGATAGCTTATGCTCAAGCTACTAAAAGCTTGAGGGTGGTTCCTACTGACATTCAACATGGACTAGAGGTTTTATAGAGGTTCAAAGTAGCCCACAAGCCTTTGGTCAAAGCTTTGTATAGTTTTAAAAGCATGGAAAGCCATGGTGAATCGATTAAGCCATTACTTCATCAACTAATCACCTAGACACCACCTAAGGAAGGGATTACATTATTAGAACTCTTTGGTGGTATTGGTACAGGTCTCGAAGCCCTACTACAGTTAAGGATGGTGGTACATAGGTATTTCTACGTAGACATTGATCCTATTGCAAGGCAAGTGGCGGCATCGAGAATGAAAAAGTTCATAACCAGATTTCCACAACAGTTTGCAACCACCGCATGGAAGGCTAATTTCACATTTTTGCCCTCTAACATACAACTAATTCAGAAAAAACATATGGAATTACTTGGCTTCGTCGACCTCATCATTTTAGGTTGGGAATGTCAAGGATTTTTAATGGCTAGGTTTGGAGAAGGCTTGAGTGACACAAGATCTGATCTTTTCATGGACATGATACGATTGATCACCTGGGCTCAATCCATTTCTCCTACATTTGGTTATGTAATTGAAAACACCTCTTCTCAGCTTGACCAGAAGGAGAAAGTCCACGAGCATTACACATTAGTCAAGCATTACTTTGGAGAGCCGCTCCCACTTGATGCGGCACAATGCAGTTCCTATGTGCACTAGTTGTGCAACTAATGGACCAACCTAGCACCACTCTCAATTCTGCAGCTAGCTTTGAAATACACTATCAGAGACCCCAACCTGCAGGTTTTTCACATATTGGATGATCAAAGTTCTTGTTAACCAATTACAAGGTAAGAAAAACCTCCTTGGTTTCCTACGAACATAATAGGAAAACCAACAGGTGCTTGGCCCACCTTTGTTTCCTTCCCAAGAACACACGCCTTTCAGGGAGATGGACCAGGCCCGGTGTATCGTCATGCTTCAACCACTTGGGATGAACCAAGCCCAGAAGAAAAATAAAGGGCTATGGGGTTCCAAACTGGCATTATTAGTCACACTAAGGTGATTAAATTGGAGTGTAACGCTCTACTGGGGAGAGGCATGGACCTGAACTCCCTTACATGGTTGTTAGTAACTTGTATACTTTTTCAAATGTACACAACACCAACACTGATTCAATTAGTTTGCAGTTCTGGCGATGCGACCACATGGCACCCTGACCAAATACATTTACTTATCTTCAACACTCTACATTTCACTCTTAGTGTTGGGGGGGGGGAGGTACCATGTAATTTGACTCAAGTTGTGTCTAATACACCTGTAAGTACATCAGTTTCTGGAAAAACAATTACAACCTTCTATGAATTTGTGCAGTTGGATAGTGGCGAACCTAATATACCAAGTTCTTCAAACACACTTTCCAATTCCATTTTATGTGTTTCCAACTACCCTTTCGTTATGGGGAACCGACTCACCAAGAAGGAGAGAGACCAGGTCACAACTTGCTAATTAAATATCAGAATGTGTTCGTAATCTCAATGAAAGACTTAGGTAGGTGTAAGACCATGCAATTTTCTATAGACCTTATAGATGAAACACCCGTCTATCAGAGGAGGCATAGGTTGAACAAACATGAGTGGGAACTTGAAGATGAAAGATGCAAAGAGTTCCATGAGGCTGGTCTCATTCAACCATCAAGTTCTGATTTTGCAACCGCTACAGTAATGCCAGCAAAGAAAGATTCAACTAGATTATGGACTGAGAAAAGGATGTGCGGGGATTATAGGCCTTTGAAACTTGTTACACCTTAGGATAGGTACCCCATGCCCATCCCTGAAAAATTGCTTGATAGCATTAAAAATTCAAACACCTTCACAATTGTGGATCTTAGGCAAGGCTTCAACCAGATTATGTTTGCTGTGAAGGATTGCAAGAAAATGACATTCCATGGAAGCAACAAGTTGTGGGAATGGCTTCTGATGCCTTTTGGATTGAAGAATGCACTTGTCTTCTTTCAGCGAGTCATGGACCAAGTTCTCGAAGGCGCAGATTTCCTGAAGTGCTACATAGATGACATCCTAGTGCATACTAAGGGACTCCTGCAGCACTTGGCTCATCTTGAGGAGTTATTCAAGAAGTTCCACGAAGTTAATATGAAGATCCATCTTAAAAAGTGTGAGTTTGTTGTCACCTCAATAGTCTACCTTGGACACAGAATTTTGCCAAATGGTATTGTGGCTCATTGGGCCAAAGTAGTAGCCATTTTGGAGATGCCCAATCCTACTGATGTTCACACATTGAGGAGCTTCATTGGACTATGTAATTACTACAGAATTTATGTCTAGGACTTTAGTACTATTGCTCATCCTCTCTATGCATTGTTAAAGAAAAATGTTGCTTAGACATGGAGTGATGAGGCTCAAGAAGCTTTCAACACACTCAAGGAAAAACTTTCAAAGTTCCCCATTCTGAGAAGACCTAATTTCAACAAGGTCTTCATTCTACACATTGACTGAAGTGCTCTTGGTATTGGAGCTATTATTAGCCAACTTGATGAGGAAGGTAAGGAATAAGTTATTGCCTATGCATCCCGAAGCAACAACAAGGCTGAGAACAACTACTCTTCATACGAGGGGGAGTGCCTTGCTGTTATATGGATTGTCATACATTTCAGGCCTTATCTTTATGGCACCAATTTCACTTTGTATACCAACCACTAGCCTATCAAGTGGTTGATGACCAATGATAAGCTTACTGGTAAATTAGCTCGTTGGGCGCTTATACTTCAAGAGTATGAGTTCAAGGTTATTCACCGACCTAGTATTACACATCAGAATGCGAATACCATGTCGCGGAAACCCCTCATTACCTCTGAAGATTTTTCAGAAGCCACGCAAGATTTTGGCCAAATTCCAATAATACATGTATCTGAGGCATCTAGTTATCTTGCAATACTACAATGTAACTTGGTTGAACATCCCATTATGGATATATGGGAAGACTTGGACATTCTGAAGTTTTCTTCAACATGAGGAATACCCTCCCAAGTTACATCAAGTCAGCGGGATCACATACAATAGCGGTACAAACGCTACACATGGAGGGACAATCACCTCGTTCGATGCTTACTACAAGGCAACATAGTGGTTCCACCACCACATGAATAGCCTGGTCTTATTGAAAAGGTACACTTGAAGCTTGAACACTTTGGAGTTAAGCGTACTAATAGCCTTCTTGCTCTTCATTACCATTGGAGAGGTATGTATGCTAAAGTCCAAGACGTCATTGCTAGGTGTGAACAATGTGATAGAGTGAAAACTTTTTTCTCCTCTTGACAGCTCACGCTTTCTCCACTCCTTATTCAGGGCATGTTATATCGTTGGTCATGTGATTTAGTTGGAAAGTTACCATAAACCTCTAGGGATAATGTTTACATCATGATTAGGATTGAGCATTTTTCAAAGTGGGTTGAGCTTGTTGCACTACCGGACAAGTCATCACACAGCACCAGCTAGGCTTTTTTACAACAGGTCCTAAGTAGGTTTGGGGCTTGCGCTAAATGCCTTACTAATCAAGGATCAGAATTTAGGGAAGAATTCCAAGACCTACTTGACCATGCTCTTATTGACCATCGTCGGATTTCAAAAGATCATTCACAAGCTGATGGCCTTGCAGAGAGGATGGTTCAAATGTGCAAGAAGGGATTTCGAAGGATTTGCTTCACTAAGAACAAAGAGGATTGGGACCTAGCCCTCCCTTACATCGCCATGGGTTACAAGATGTCCAAACACACCTCTTTGTCTCATTTCTCTCCTTACTTTTTACTTTTTGGGAGACATCCCATTCCACCCTCTTCCATTGTTGCTTAAATGGAACAGGTTGTGGATTTGGACTCCCCAGCCACTTGGGCTAGGGTCATTGCAGAAAGGGGACCTCTATACAGGAGGGTTATGCCCATGGCCATGGAGAACCTATCCATTGCACAACATCGAAACACCTTATAGTATGCATACACACGAAATGGCAGTTATAAACCTAAGGTGAAACAATTTGATATTGGTGATTTTGTGTATCTCTAGCGGCAACCCAATGATACTCTAGACACTTCTTCTGGTCGCACTATCTTGAAGATTAAGGCGATTAAGCTTCAAGTGTGTTGGAGTTATAAGGAGCTGATGGACGACACACAATTCAGGATCATTCTAAAAATTGTGCGCCCTGCCACTTGCCGAACTTGGATCCTACCATCATCATGTCAACTTGGATTCCTCCACTTGACAATCCATGTCAAGTATATTAAAGGACAGACGATGTTGATCAGATGCTACTTTACGATAACTATAATGGTGGATACCATTTTTTCTACCTCAAGCCGGAGCTCACTCAAATTCATGCCAGCAATTGGTAGTATTCATCATGTTCTCCTACAACACCTTAATTCCTACTCAGACCATGCCACGCTTTTTTCGGCTCAGGTCAAGGGGGCGATACGTGAAAATTTCATCTTAGCCTCTTTTTGTGCATTGTATATATATGTGT
>Ga0116231_10014606_pt1 | contig 10483 bp, 9 predicted proteins | sample S1TSphgellanicum_2_FD_89695 | JGI IMG/M metagenome (GOLD analysis project Ga0116231, IMG submission 89695) | Host-associated microbial communities from peat moss isolated from Minnesota, USA - S1T2_Fd - Sphagnum magellanicum MG | ecosystem: Host-associated > Plants > Peat moss > Unclassified... | reverse complement strand
TTTTTTTGTTTTTTTTTTTTTTTTTTTTGTGGTTTTTTGTTTTGTTTTTTTTTTCTTTTTTTTTGTTTGTTTTTTTTTTTTTTTTGTTTTTGTTTTTGTGTAAAACTAATCTATTATCTATATTTTATTGCAGGCAATCTCTTGCTACAATGGGTAGGGTCCATTTGGATCAAAGTTGAACTCCCCTAAAAGATGTTACTTGTAATTAATTTAATTTGACATGACTTGCAATTATTTGAGTTATCAAAAATTCTGATGGCCCCATTGCTATTGCATTTTGCATTTGGTTGCCAATAATTTTACATTTGATTCACTGGAATAGCTTACAGAATTTTTGAGAGGCATAATGACCTTATAGCCAACAACCATTTAAAAAAAAACCATAGCCTAACCAAGTTTTACCATAAACTTTGACACCTAGCTTCAACAATCTAGGTTCAAATTTGAGAGGCTGCCACTTGTTAGCCATGGGTTGGCAAACCTAGCCACCTAGGTCTCCTCTGAAAATGCTTAAAAAAACTGCTGGTGCCTTCCCCTTTGTGATGAGGGGTGTGTCACACTGTGGCCTTGCCATTTGCATTACAAAAGATCTTAAGGCAAAAGAAGAATTATGAAAATTCAAATATTTCACCATGCAAAATTATAATCTTCTAAAGAATCCTCTACAAGAAACCAAAATCCTTCAAGCTATCATAACTTTATAACTAATCTCAAGTTTCAACACAAGCCAAAATATCATCTTTCAAAAATCCTCATATAAAAAAAGATCTACTACGTAGGCACCAAAATCTCTTAAGCTACTACACTCTATAATGAATCTAACACAATATTCTTGGTTTGGTAGGCAAGGCCAACAGATGAGGTGATCTGATGGTTCAAACCACCTTATTCCCTCACCATAGGTGCTTACCCTTAAGATCCTCACTCCAGGAGAGAGTGGGAAGTTGCACTGTGTAAGGTGCCCATAATTTCCACTCTGAAACCTCTCCAAGGTTGTTGCGAAGATGTTGCAGTGAGTCAACATTTCCAGCAACATTGCGATGTTGTAGTCAATTAACATTTTCAGTAAGAGCATCTCCACCCCAAAACTGTAAACAACTCCTTTATATTAAAATAGAATAGTCTTTAATGATCACTCTCCCCACCCGCAAACGTCATAAAAGGTCCTTTAAACAGTCAAAGACCATTTATATCTTTACATCCGGACGAGTAATAGTCACTGTCCAAATCCATGGTAGAAAAATGATTTTAAAGGTGTTAAAATGACCACTGCAAAATGGACATCAATACAGGAGCGCAGCAGGATTTACTCTATCCTGCTGCCATATTTAATGAAAAGGGGTGTTTGCAGTTGTGGGGTGGAGATGCCCTAAGATCATGAGTTGTGAGGTGCCACCTAGTGGAGAGCTTTCCTAGATAGAGGTCACACAAAAACTCTGCCAGAGATTTATCAAAACCATGTTGGAGGGATGAAATATATGTCATATTGGAAAGCCAATGGTTTCATGCTCCTGGGATCATTGTCATATTGGAGGTCATCCAGTGATCATAATAATGTCAAACTATGTGGTTTCATCCACATAGTTTCATTCACATCACGCATTTGTTTTGGGGCAAATTTTTCTCACTTGATGACCCCAAAAAAATCCAGTTTGACTCATACAAAGGATTTTGTGAAAAAAAAGGCACTGAAATCGCCAGATATCAAAGGATTTTTATTTTTTTAATTCTGAAAGCGCCATATTTAGACAATAGCTTTTTCACCAGGTCACCAAATTTTCTAGTTTCCTCTTGTGGATGATCGCCAATGTGGCTGCATCACAAAATTGAATGAGGGTGGGGGGGAGAGAAAAAAAACCCTGGTCATGAGCCAATGCCTACTGCACAAGGAAAAACCATTTTCTGTTGAACTGTGACTAACTCATCCGCTTTCAAACAGACCACTTCATTGAAGGGAATTACTTGTTGGTCTAGGGTCTAGGCCACTGTTGCACAGGTAAGTTCTCAACCTGGATGTACCCCATGGGAAAATATCAAGGTAAACATATACCCTACTTGGTTAGTAAAATTGCAAGACTTATCTGTTTTATTAACCGTATCTGGTTGGGATATCATTGAGGTTTACCTTAGTCCAGAGGGTGGGTAGTTGAGTCTAAATGAAAAAATCATCCTCTAAGTTATACGTGGTCCCACATGGCTGAACATATTTTGGCTGATGAATTTGTTTGAGTTATGGTGACTGACTTGTAGATATGTACTTTTGTGTTTGCATAATATGTATGTTCTAGACACTAAATTTTATCTTTGGCATGAATTTTACTTTCTACACTTGGAATATCTTGAGATCAATGTGCTACAATTTTGCCATGATGCCATTGTCTTGAATGTATTCTTTGTGGCTGTTAAAACAGTTTCTTTCAATTTCTTTGTAATTTTTCCTTCAAGATGGTTTGAATAGGTATCAATACTTGCATTGTAAGTGCATTTTTGCAATGCACATAAAGTTGTACATAACAATTTAAGTTTCAACATGTGAAAAATACGAAGATTCGTGGATATAAAAGACTTTTTGGGATTCTTCCCTTCCTGCAATAAACAAATGGAAGAATGGCTTGATATGGAAATGGAAGGCTTCCATATTGGCAAATATCTAGACCCAATTTGTACCCAATTTATTTTCATAACTTGTTCAACTTGTTAAGCATAAAAATAGAGTATTTTTTGTAACAAAATTTTAGAGATTGCTATGTTCGCATATTACAAGATTTACATTAGAGAAGCAGAGACAATCTTCAGGCATCTTATTGCTCAGAGATTCTCTTGTCCTAGGAATGATATTGCCAAAACCCAAGCCAATCCATAACAGTGAGGAAAACTGCATGAAAATGCTTTGGAAGTAAATGTTCTGTCAGTCCCTGCAAAACCAAAAACCAAGGTCACAAGATGATCCAGTTGTAACACTATGAGTGTCACTCACAAAGTATCAGACCATCACCTTCATCTTGAATAGCCGTGAAAGGTTGCCATGACTAGTTTCCAGTGTTAGTTCCATGACTGGAGCCAAGCTAATGTGGTGTGATATGTCGTAGGCCCCAGTTGGAGATGAAGCTAGCAGGTTGCCAAAGATCCTGTAGGGCATCTGTGTGGTATGACTGGACCCAAGCTAATGTGGTGCGATATGTTGTAAACCCCAGCTGGAGATGAAGCTAGCAGCTTGTCAAAGATCCTGTAGGGCATATGGGTGGGCCTGTGCTATTCCTCAAAAGTAAATGCCAGTTAATGAAATAGACGAGGTCGACCACGAAGAGGCACTTTGCCATCTAGTTTTAATCGCCGATATGCTTCACGGATGTGGCATGGTCTGATGGGCCCAGATTCACCCCTCTCTGTCATCACAATCCTCCCTGCAGCATTGATCAAGACACAATTTGAGCGATGAGCTGTCACAACTACCCATTGACTTTATCAGTTCCCAACAGTGGGTGTGGATATGTGCAAAATAATCTGCCCAAAATTTCAGGCAAACCATTATACAGAATCTATGCACTCAATTTCTGTTAAATTTCCAGAAGCAATGGTTTTAGGGTTTAGGGTTTAGACTCAATCATGCTGTTTGCTGGTACCCTAACTAACAATATATTGGTCATTTGAAATTAAACCACCATTTGGGCTAAAAGAACTTCCTTGAGATCAAGAATACATTAAATGATGTGTGCCAAGGTATTCCAAAATGGTATTCCTAAAGGTTGGTATACCTGTTTCCACCAGTTCCCCAACAAACATCTTTGATATTCCTGACATGACAATTGTCATAGGTACAGATATTGGACAGCCTGCCACACTCTGCAGCAACTGCCAAAAGCACACAACAATACAGGAAACCACTGAGGAAAAATCAGGAAAAATCATCTTCACTTCTTGTGGCTGCATGTTCCTACATTGTCTCCTGTGGGCCCACTCATAATTTTCCTACAGAAGTTGAAAAGAGCATAGATACACAAGGAAGGAGCTACATTTGCAAACTTCAGCATTGCATCAAGTGGGAGCTCCATACCCGCCGCATGTTGGCACGTTGGAACCCAGAGCGTCGGTAGCACTCATAACGGCTCATTTGCTCAGGAGTGAATGTAGCAAGCACAGCCCTGCAAAAAACATGCAGCCACCCTGACAGGTGAATGACAATCTAAACACTGGAAGTTCCAACACACAAGTGCACTTTGAACTCCATGATCTACTGTGACAAACAACTAATTACTCAAAAGCCCTAGTCTGCTGAAGTCATGATGATACTAAGAATGAAGGTAATGAGATAAAGAAAGCACCATATGACCAACATTAAGAAATATGCAAGGAAAGCACCAACACGCACCAAGGACAATATACATCCAGAGAATATACAAACCAGTACTCAATTGTCCTTGTCCGTCTTTCTCTGAGTATCTAATCATCCACTGACAACCAGGATACCAGACTGAGAAGGGGAACAACTATCTAGGAAAAATGAATGGTTTCATGACAGCTCTGATGCATTTACTGCTATCTTCTCAAATCAACACCCTGTCCCTCGTTTGGAAAAACAATCCAATATCCAAACAAACAAGAAGCGCATCAGGTTTGCAACTCACTCTTGCCCAAAGATTGACCATGAGAATAAGTGAGGACTCTTGTGCACTTATTGGCATCTTCTCAAAGCAACACCCTGTTCCTCATTTGGGAAAAAAGCAATTCAGGATCCCAAACAAGAAGCGCATCATCTGGTTGCTCAAAGACTGTCAGCTACAAATGGTGAGCATCAACAACCAACTGACAAGATCTTATAGAAGTCAGAGTTTTTTAAGAATCCATCAATCAGTGTTGCAATTATAAAAAACTGGGGTGAAAACTCTCAGCACAGCAGCTTTGTACATAAAAAGGGTGGGTGGGCAGCAACACATTACCGCATCTTGTCAGGATCAACTGTGTGGTACTTTCCAAACTCAAGGTCCAAATTCTCTTCCTCTTCATCTTCCTCCTCCTTTCCTCCACCACCTTTAACAGCAGCAGCAGCAGCAGCAGCCTTGGTTGCCGTTGTTGTTCCCTGCTGCTGCTGCTGTATAGTGACAGGCTTCAAGTCGATATCGTCATCACTGTTAAGAGGACTAACAGGTTGGCTCACAGATTTCCCATTCACCTGAAACACAAAATGAGAAGAACCCAAAGATTTTAAAAATTCCTGAAAGTGAGATGAAGAATTAGAATACATTGCAACCCTACTACTACCACTGCTACTACTCTCAAGCTAAACCCCCACAAACAATAACCCAGACTTGTGTCTCAAAGAGTTTAAAGCTCTGGAAACTGCAGCAGATGTAATTTAACACAAGAAAGATTGCTGAAGATTGATGCCAACAACATCTGCCAACATCTGCTGCATGTTCCCCCCCCCCCCTGGGTCCTTCCTTGTTCACGCTCCTGTCTCCTTCCGAATGCCAACAACTTCTTCTAACCAAACCCTACCCAAAGGCTTAGTTCTTGCTAAGATCTTCTTCTTCTCTTTCTTCTTCCAAGGGTTTGAGGGGCGGGGGAGTGATCAAACAGAGCACAGAAATACTTACCATGATACCCAATTTCTGCGTGCACTGCTTCACACTCTTAGCATCCAGTCGCAGCAACCAAACCCCTCCTGAGACACACACAATGCAATATAGACCGAATGGACTCGATTCAGGAGGCTAAGATTAGGGTTTGTTCGTTCGCTTCCGTCCCTCTCTTTTCAAGCTTTCTTGGGTCGCGCACATGAAGGAAGAAGTGCGGCAGACTGCCTTGGGAGAAGCAGATCTGCCCGCGATCCTCCACAAAACCTGGCAGGCAGAAAACCCCGACTTTCCGCTCTGCCGCATCCGGCAGACATCTGCCTGTCACTGTGGCTCCCCTTCCGGCCTGCCCACGAACTGCGGCGCTCCGTTTAGCACTCTGCCCAAGTCTCTCACCGTTCACCTTAGTGCTCGCTCACCTGTGCTCACCTGCCTATACCCCATAGCCTGGGAACAAAACGATTTTGATGGGAACTTGATGGGAACAAGAGGAATCTTGATGGGAATTGTTCAGGAACTTGATGAGAACAAAAGGATATTGATAGGAACAAGAGGAATTTGATGGGAATTTTTTGAGAACTTAATGAGAACAAAAGGATTTAGATGGGATATTGATGAGAACAAGAGGAATTTATTGGGAACTGTTTGGGAACTTGATTGGGAATCAGTCCCCGACCCTTCAAAAACATTTCTTGGGGACATGTTGGTGCCACCCAATTGGTGCTCCTCACATGCTTTATCTTAATGTGTTCTTTTAGGGACAAGCTACTAGGCTAGGGTAGGTGCCACCCATGTCTGGAATTTGTTTTTTAACAAATTGACTGGAGCAGGGAGAGAAAATTAGATGGAGCAGCTAAAAAGGTGGGCAGACTACGTGTGTGCACATGCATGTGCACATTGTATCTGCCTGCCTCCCTTTCTGCCAGCGGATTTCAAGGAGCAGGCAGAACCCAGGGTCAGCCTTTGTTTTACTGGCGAAATTCCGCCAAAAAGCGAAAATTTCATATAAAAATTTGAAATTGAAGTGATTATGGAGGTTTTCAATTGCCAAAATTGAGAAAAAGATGAAGTAAAAATCATCAGATTTTTATAGTTGGTTTTCAGGTTGTAGCCACTGATATAGAATGATGATTAAAAATTTGTACTTCATGTCTGGTTTATAGCCAGATTTGGCTAAATCTTGCTACAGACAATCACCACTTTTTCTACCTATTGACCACCTGTTAAAACCTTTTGTCTAAATGTGATGATTTTTTTTTAAAAATCCTCATAGTGTGATGACTTCGGGTCTTTTTTTTCCCCCTCCAAACAAAAGCCATCATGTATGTTGCATTGGCTTTTTTTTTCTTTGGTCACAGGATGCAAAAATTCAGCCCCCCCCAAAAAAAACCATTGGTATGAACTTGCATGAAATTATCAGTCTCAAGAACGTGAAATTTGTGCATGCTCTTTTGTCTTTTCTTTTCTTTTCTAATTGGAAATTACACATGTTACTCTTGTATATATTTCATTAACATGTCAACAAATTTTTTGGGCAGGTGTGGGTATGGGTGCAATGTAAGCACTTATATCATATCTTATAAAACATAATGTATTATGAGCAATATGAAAAGTTCATTTATTATCTCATATGGAGTTTGGACAAGGTTCAAACATCTTTTGGCATGTACTAAAACATTTGAAAGTCAATGATATTATAATAAAATTGAATTTGTGTCAATTTTGGGTGTGGCTATTTCATTTTCACTATTCACAATTCAATATGTGTACACAGTTAGAATTGGCCATGTGAATGTTTGTAAAGAACTTCGAAGGATATAAGAAAAATTAATTTCATAGTGTAATGAATATATTTTTGAAATATATTATATTTTGTTATGGTGAATGCTTCAAAGGTGGTTTTTGATCTTCAAAAGACCCTAAGTTTATGCTACAATTCAAAACCACCATTTTAACAAATAAATACCTTTAAAAAGATTATTTTGTGTGTTTTGAAATTGGACCTTTGTCCACATGATAAAATATTTTGCATGTCAGCAAAGAATCTTTTGCCACATCACAAAAGGTACAACCACATGACAAAAAAATATTCAATGATGTGGCATAAAATATGCTATACAAATTCCTAGTTGCTCATTTGAGCCTACTCACTCACTACTCACCACTCATTCACCTGCTAAGCATCATTGAATTCACTCCAACATGTGCTATCATACCTATGACTAATAGTAATTAAATATCATCAAAACAAAAAAAAATGGAAAAATGGGGTTCAACAACCCCATTTCGAATATTTTAAAACTTCAATGATATAAGTAAACTACATTTACTATCTTCACATTGTTAGGTCATTATGGTCACGTAATTGTTAAGATTGATTATACCTTGTAATTTGTGCATTCAATTCTTTCGAAATTTGACACTATAAGCTTCAAAAACAAAATTCAACTTGCCATTTACCGGATTAATTTCTATTGAACCCTAGTCATAGACATATATCATTGAATTGAATTTCTTTGTTTCTCCCTCCTTTAAACTAACCCCAAATTTTTTTTTAAACTTCCAATCTAAAATGACATGCAATACTCTATAAAATAAGTCAATCATGAATGGGGTAACAAATTGTCTAGCATATCACAAATCAAATGGACAATGCAAATCCAATTGCAGAAGCCAACTTTAGTTTAATCAAGTTCATGAAAGGCATGGAGATCACCCTTAGGCAAAATAAAGTTAAATAAAGTTAGAATGAAATGATTTAGCATTTGTTATTGCTATACTTCATATCTGCTATTCGTTTTTTTAATTATTCATTTTTAATCCAAATTGGTTATTGTTTCTATTTGTTCATTCTTAGGGTTTGGATCTTGCAAATTAGTTGCATGTGAGTAATGCATTCATTTATTTTGTGCCAATCCAAGCACGTTAAAATCCTTTTAAAGTATGCCATGAAAAGTGGGGCCCCAATGAATTCTAGTTTCAAAAAGATCTCTTTTCAAAAATATACAGTAAAAAATAAATCCAACACATTTTAAAGTTTCATTGTGAAACCATTAAGGCCCTCATTGATTTTATGTTAAGTTGAAGTATAAAGTCTAAGGAATAATAAAATAAAAGTGGATGACAAGAATGTTCCAAAATGGTTAATTTTCCAACATTAAAAAATATGTTTAAATTATAACTTGAATAGATTATGACCATAATATGCAAAAATTGAAAGTGCATTGGTTCATCTTTAAGCTCCATCAATTTGAAAGTACTAAAAATCCAATTAAAAGTTTTTTTTCGTATACTTAAAACCCTATTTTGCAATAACCAATGTCCATTGTTTACTTTCATTTAAGTTTGCCTATTTGAAGATTATAAAAATACATATTAAACATGCCATTCTTCAACAATATTGTAATAAAGTCAAAAGTCAAAGAACATGTGGCCCTCTTATTGATTATTGAAATAGATAATAGGCTTAAATTCAGTATACCAAGGTTTTATTTCTGCTTATGTTTAAAAAAAGGTATTAAGATATACAACTCACTTATTTTACCATGCATACATATGTGCTCACAAAATGTTGATTAAGTCTTATGTATTAAAGTTACATGCAACATCAACCAAACTAAAGACCAAATTCTCTAGATTGGCTAAAAATGCAAAAAAATATAAGACTCCTTTATTTGTTAGGAGGAGACCTTGAAGACTATCCGAAAATACTAGCAACTCATGAGCTCCCCTCACCCTATCCATATTTGAAATCTTAACAAGATGTTAAGATGGCTTTTCTCTTAAAAGCCCCATGAGGCTTGGGTTTATGGATGCAACCACTTATTGGTACTCACTCTTCTTTCAAAAGTTCCTTATTGGCTAAGCTCTTCATATGAAAGTTGTCCTACTAGTGTCCAATTATCTGTTGGGTTGACAAGTTATAAGAAGTTGATGTTCCCTCTATCATTGGGAACTTTCTTAGAATGGCTCCCAAAGAACAATTGAATTGTCGAGTTCTTCAATCATTCAAGAGCTAATGATAGCAAATATTCTCTTCTCAACACCAAAAGAAGTCTTTGTAACACTAGCAAGTAGCCATAGTTTTGGACTCTACCATAACTTATAACTATTGAAAAGAAGTTGCAATGACAATGCAAAGGAGATTGCAAAAATCATCTCTAAACCCAATTGCCTCACCTCCAAAGCCAAACAACCTTGAAGAGATTCCAAATGGCCAAATCTTTTTTTTAAAATCCCAATAATACTCTTGACCAAATTCTCCTTGAAGCTATTCTCTGAATTCCACTCTCATCAACCTTCATCCAAAAGCTTTGAAAATAAAATTCATCAGTTTCAATTCAATCCACCAAATGCATCTAGGAGATACTTGGCATCAAAAAAATGGGAAGAATTAAGAGCATTGTTTATGACATATGGTTTGGTTTTGTCATGACATGAAGGTCCTGCCAAAGAGCTTAGAGCTCTTGCGTTGTAGTACCAAAAAAATGTTTTTAAAAGTTCTTGACACAGATCAAACTGATGATTGCTGAAACCAAGTCTACTGTACCCGTGTACTTGTATTTGTTTTTTTAGGTAAATTATTGCAGTAGTCCCTTTACAACTTTTTTCCTCTCAGATTTCTTTTTTTTCCCGATGCACATGACTGTCAATTTCCAAATTTTCAAAACATTCCATGATCTGATTGTACTATCACCAGATTCAGATGCCCAATATTTCTTAGTATTTCCTTTTGTGATTCAACAAAATAATAAGAACAATAATTTAGGAGGCCCCACCTATGATTCCCCACTGTTAGCTATTATTGTTTTGCTTCCATACATAGATCCAATTACACAATATATAAGAACCCCACATAAATACTTCTTAGTTTTCTAAAAATTAAAGCTTTATTGTCAATTGACAAAATA
>Ga0116231_10014605_pt1 | contig 10483 bp, 11 predicted proteins | sample S1TSphgellanicum_2_FD_89695 | JGI IMG/M metagenome (GOLD analysis project Ga0116231, IMG submission 89695) | Host-associated microbial communities from peat moss isolated from Minnesota, USA - S1T2_Fd - Sphagnum magellanicum MG | ecosystem: Host-associated > Plants > Peat moss > Unclassified... | reverse complement strand
GGCCAAAATCCCTTAAGCTACTATACTCTATAATGAATCTAAACACAACATCCTTGCCTTGGTAGGCAAGGCCAAAAAGAGTGCCAAGGAGCAGTCTTTTCTCTTTGGCAACAAATTCTCAAAAGGCCACACAGATTTCTGAAAACAAAATATTCTGTCACAAATTCCCCTTGTTTTTTCAATATCATCTAAAAGTGACCCCCAAAAAAACTATAGTTTTTAGAAAGGTATCGCCATATTTATGTCTAGTGGCTACAGTTTTAAGAGTTCCTTGAAATAATATGGCTAGTTAAATCCAAATCTGCCTAGGAGGAAGCAATAAGTCCAGTGCCCAGACCTACATTTTGGGCGTGTCCCCCCACTTTGGGTTTTATCCGTCACAAAGAGTCAGGCAAAATTGTCATGAAGCCAAACATAGGTGCATAGATCATGATGTGTAGGAGGGGGAGGGTTCTTATTGGTACCACTCTTAAGGAGTAGGCATAATAATAATATCCCTCCTCTTTTCTAAGAGGGATATTCCTGAATATAAGATACCCTCTGCATGCATGGACTTTCTCGAAGTGCTTTATGTAGAGGGTAATTCCCATGGATCGGTGAGTTCTTGCAACAACCGCCTCGAGGTGAGAGTCAAGAGTGATCATTCTGGGAACTCCTCACTCCAAGGGAGTTACTTGATGTAAAACACTCAATAAATGACAACTCCTGAAATGATTGAAAATTTTGTCATATGCCCCATAATTTATCAAAATTCTCTCTTTTATGACCCACTCCTCATAGTGTAAAAAAATCAGGCTAGTGCTTTCTTTACGGTCTGTTTTATATGTTGAGTGTGTGTGTGTGTGCATGCATGTTTTTTTTGTTCACTCTAATTGAAGTGAATATGGTTGTATAAATCTTGTTGTGAAACCATGATTCACATTCTTTAAGGATAGCTGGGGTTGTGGCTATTGATATGATGGACGAGGTGAGTTGGGTATGTTGGGCAAGTAGCTTCCCATTAGGAAATGAGTTGTGGGTATGATCAGGGTCAATGTCAGGGTAGTTTTCAACCCATGATCATGAAATGAGTTGGTTGTGATCAGGATTGATTTCAAAGTAGCTTCCGGTCATATTATGAGATGAGTTGATTATGGTCAGAGTTCACAAGTTATCTGAAAATTGCTTGCACACTATACTTTGGATGAAGTAGAGCCTTAAAGTAGTGTAAAATGGGTTTGGAAAAGTGTTGTGCATGTAAGTGTCAATAGTAGTATGTACATATGGCATGTAAATCCAGTGTAAGTGTAAATCATAATCATATACACTTACGTGTCCAATAGAGGCCTCAAAGGGGGTGTGGGTTGAGATGCTTTTCATCTTAATATTTATTTTATTTTATTTTATCTTAAAGTGGATTTACTATATACCATACTACAAGGGCAGCGTCAACACATGTTTGTTGAATAATTAATTAATTCTCGTTGAAAATTTAAAAATTCAGAATATTTTCAAACATTCTTTAATTTCCTTCACAAAACTTTGATTTTTGAACAATTTTTTTTTGAAATTTCAGCATTTCTGAATATAATATAATAAGTCTTGAAGATGCCAAAGTACTACAGTATTTACACAAATTTACAAGAACTGAATCAAAACATTTTTTTAGGGTCACAAGATGAGTACATTTGGGTGAGAAGTTGTACTTCGAAATTGGGACAAAAGAGGCTCCCATTGTCCCATCAACTTCTGGAACCCAAATGGCTGATTCAACTCAGGGCAAAAGGTTGCGAGTCTGATGTTGTCAACACAAGTGCATGGTGTGCTGATGTTGTGCTGTGTGTGAGAGAGAGAGAGAGAGAGTTTTTATCAATGTGTCATTGGAAGTATCACTTTGACATGCCCACAACAACCTTGGAGATGTCAACTATCAACCTAGATAATATGGAGTAGTGCTTACCTATGGGAAATGGATGAAAGTAGATTGGATTGAAGACTATCTCAAACTCCCTCTCCAGTCGTGTTATTCATTTTTTAAAATTAGGTTGTAGTTGGCACAGCATCCATATGAAGATTTATTCAAATTTGGATATAAACCACATATGGAGGGCAAAAAAAGTAAGCATCCTTGGATGTTTCACCCTACCTGCCCGAACCTAATGTAGAAATCTGGGGAGGACACAACCTCAAAAATATTTTCAAGCTGGGGTGCTTAATTTCATAGTTTAACTGAGGTCGAATGGACATGATCCACTGTGTCATTAAATAATAAACCCATAATATTAAAAAGGTAGAATGAAATTTCAATACAAACTTCCCATCGCCAAAAGCACAATAACAAGTGTTTACACATTGGAAACACAATTGGAACTCCCCAGTACATAGCATAACTAGCACCATAGGGGAAATGAAAGGACAAAAGTCCTTTCAAAATTCTACCTAATTGGATGCTAAAGACATCTTAGTACTTCTGCTTCACAAAACTAATAAGAAAATTAACTCCTAAATACCTGATAAACAGAAAATGTCATTTTGAAATTGGTGAAGTCCATGTCAATTTTGGGGGAAGGGGAGGGACATCTAGATGAAAACAAGAATTAACAAAGAAAATAAACTAATCCCAACTCTATCCCATTCACACTATAAAATTGAGTTGGCAAGTGACATCTCATTGGGATAAAATGCTTGGCAGTAACTTACCAAATCAAGACAGGGTTCAATGAAATAAAAATATGCCTAATGGAACAAGCAGCCAAAGCCTAAGGCCAATATTAAAGGAGTAGCAGGTATATTTGGGAGGGGACACGTGGGCAGCATTTATTAACTCACTTTGCAATTGGTCGATTATCTTGTCTGATGTTTCAGTGAGCACACTCTTTTAATTTTCATAATCTGACCAATTGTACTGTAAGCTGACCTCCAAATGGTGCCATGCATTTAGAGGTTAAGAATTGAGCAACATTGGCTGACCTCCACAAGGTACCACCCTTTTAGGATTCAATCAACTACCAATTGGGGCAACCAATGAATAGTGAGAATAAGAGGAGGGTCACAAAGGGTGGAAGTAAAGAGGTGGCCAACCTGATAGATGCTCAAGTTCTCTCAGTTTGATATTTTATGCTGTGATTTCTCTCTTCTAGTAGGTAGTACCGTGTGTCTTATGTAAAATGGACTGGTCTGAAAACAAAAATGGAATTCTACACCTCAGACTCAGTCGTCAACAATCTAGAAACCAACTAGTTTGGCTGTCAACCTCAGAATCAGTTGAAGCCACAACTCAAATTCTGCACGAGAGTCTGTGAAGGGTTGCTGCAGTATGGTTGTACAATCACGGATCTTGACTTGCTTCACGGCATTCATAGAACATTCCAAATTATTCTACACAAAGAAAAATATCCTTACATTAACTTAACATTTTTCCACTTCTGTGACAAGAAGCATCATGGAATGTCCTCCTTTCATTTCAGATGCTCTTTGCAGTCTCCAGAATACCGTACATAGTATTTCAGAAGTTGGCAGCTTCCACACAAATTGTATTATTTTTAAAAACGTTGAAATTTTCAAAAAAAAACACATTTGGTGAAGGCAAGTAGAGAAAATTTGGGAATATTTTTATTTTTCAACATAAAACCTTCAATATTAAGTAAATTATTGGACAGACATGTGTTCATGCAGGCCAGGAACTGGTGCAATGCATCTCAAAGTCTTGTGTTCTAGATGTTCTTTCATGCTGGACAATCATTTCCTCTGAGGCTGCATTAGGTTTTATGCGCACTTGTAAATTTTTTTTAAAGAGTACCTGCTCAGTGCTTAGTACACAGCTTGAGCCTTGTACTCCTCTTGCTTGCTGGGCAATTGAGGGGGAAGAGGGAGATCATATGCTGATTGAGCATAGTTTGTAGTTACTATTTCTCATCTCTCTGTGATCTAAGCAAATTACATATTGAAGTCAGCCTCACATGAGTTAGAATACTGGTGTTGTTCTGGTATTGAAGTTTAGTGGCACCAGGTGAGGTATTAGTGTTGCAATTAAGATATCATGTAACACATGTAGGTTTCTAGTTATTGAAAATCTTTGACCTTTTGCTCATTGGTATGGTCTAAACCAGTGTTGTCTGGTTCTCTGTTTTTGAAAGAACCTCTGGTCAGGGGTAGATTTTTTTAAACAAGTTATAGAACCTTGAAATAAGGTTCTCTTCAGATTTTGGAAAATGGAAAAACCTCCGGGTAAGGTTGATGTTGCCTTCCAGAAGCAGTCAGGTTCTTGAGTAGTGTAACTACACTTATCACTGAACACTTAGTGGCTCTGAAGAGGTCAAATCCCCACACATTGGGAATTTGATTTTTGGGTTTAAAGAACAATTGTAGCCCTTCATCTAGCACTTCCAATGACACAAAAATTGCATAATTCGAAGATATGCCTTGTCAAAGTGAGGGTGGTCAATGTTTTGAAAAAAACATGTCCTTACATTGTGTGATCTTTGAGTCAACAATCTACATCCTAAAAGGAAACAATTTTCCTCCTATAAATAAATTGTTCACAACTTTTTAGTGCACATTACTTGCTTTGTCACCAAACATTTTCAAGTGCAAAATCCTCCTATTTTCTTAACATTACTATTCACCAACAAATCTATGGCCTAGATTTTAGTAAGAAAATGGGGTTTTAAATCTACTATAATGGGTGTGTAGTAGTTAGAAAACCCTTAAAATTTTAAACAAAGATGAAGGAGGGGAGGCATTGCCATCTCTTTCACTGTGGTGCATAGTCATCACCGCTCTTGTTTGTGTTGTTGAACTTTAGCAACTACTATTGGTTGTGCAAACAGTTGGTTGGAACCATCCTTGTTGAGCTTCAACACCCATCCTCACCAAGCTTTAGTAGCATTTCCATGTAGGGGCTCGATGTTGGTCTTCACTATGTTTTTTTGTCCCTAGTTCAAACTTGTTGAACAGCTTTTGCTCCCTAATCCTCCTCCTACTCATGTTGCAAGTGTTGGTGCTTTTGCACACAAGCTCAAGCTAGGAGTTTGCAAGCTTACTTGCATTGTTTGTAATGGGTTTCTTTTAGGGTTTGAAGATGGTCATCATCAAGCTAGCCTTCATCCTACTCACCACATTTTTCTTCTTTTCCTAGTTGGAAATTGTTGCACACCACATACTTCTTTTCTTGGTTGGAAGTTGTTGCACACCATGTTCTCCTCTTCTTGGTTTGACCACATTCTTCTTCTCTTTCTAGTTGGAAGCTACTACACATTGCATACTTCTTTTCCTAGTTGGAAATTGTTGCACACTATGTTCTTTTCTTAGCTTGACCACATTCTTCTTCTCTTGCTAGTTGGAAACTACTGCACACTGTGTACTTCTTTTCTTGGTTGGAAGTTGCTACACACCATGTTTTCCTTTTCTTGGTTTGACCACATTTTTCTTCTCTTCCTAGATGGAAGATGTTGCACATCACATACTTTTTTTCCTAGTTGGAAGTTGTTGTTGACCACTTCCTAGTTTCAACTTAATGAACACTCAATATGTTTTTCTTTCTTCCCAATTTTTTTGTTGCAACCATCATGTTCTTTTCTTCCTAATTCCAAGTTGTTACTTTTTTTTTTTTTTCTTCTTAGTTTGAAAAAGTTATTCATCAACTTTTCCCTTCCTCTTCTCTTTTCCTTGTCCTTTGTTGTTATTCACCATATTCTTCTCTTTCTTTTCTATTTTTCTAATCCGTATTTGTTATTCTCCATGTTCTTTTCTTTTTGGTTTGGAGCTATTACTCATCGCACGTTCTTCTTTTCTCGGTTTGAAGTTGTTATTCATTGTATTCTTTTCTTCCTCTTTATTCTTAGTCCTTTACTTTGCTCATTGTCTCTTTCTACTCCTCTTCTCTCTTCATGGTCCTTTGATGTTGCTCATCATGTTTTTCTTTTCTAGCTAGTTTGAACTTGAGATTCATCATGTTCTTCTCCTTGTGAGGTTCTTCTAGGTTGAACCTCATGTCTTGATGCAAAAAAATTGTGCAACCTAATGATTCCCCCCCCCTTTCCTTGCCACTTAGCAATTTTAGGTTGGCTGATGTAGCTTAGCAAGCACATGCCATGTTGCTATCATTATTTTTCTTACTCTTGTTTAGCCATTTTTTGACATGTTAACAAGATGCCCCAATTAGTTATATAAAAACTTTGTGGTTGGGGCTCAACATGCAATCTTGCTTTAATGTTTCTAACAATTGTTCCCCATATTTTCTCATTACATTGCAAAAGACCATGCTGTTACGAAATCCAATCTTGCTTGCCTCTTAGCTTACTTATCAATGTTTCTTTGGGCTACACACCCAACCACCACTTGGGAATCTACCACCTTTCGAACCCATTTTTCTTCCCTCTCCTTTCTTTTACTTTACCTAATTTCTTTTGACACTTCCTTTTCTATTACCTTTTGTCTTGTGATTCGTAAATACTCGTCTAAAATCACCACATGAAATTGTGAATAGTGCATTAATGGTTCCCTACCCTTAGTTTTTCTTGTAGGCAAATGTGGAAGTGACAACAAGTTGGAAATACCAAATATTGGGTAAGGTTTGTTATGATTTGACTTTGTGAAGGTGCATGTTTAGTTTCATGGTCCAAATTTACCACTAACTTTTGGGCTTCTTGGTCATTTTCTTTTGAAATAACTAAATTATTTGGCATCTCCACATAATACCTTTGTTACAAGGACATAAGGTGGTCAAGATATTCTTGAGCTAGTGCAACACTTGTTCCTACAATGTTCATGAGAGATAGGGCAATAGATCCTTCTCCCCACCTAGGACTATCATTACCTTAGCATTAAACCTCTAATCTTCATCTTCACATTCATCTTTTGAATTGTTGTTGGCTGTTGTTTATATTTCACTAAGCAATATCTTGTCCACCATTGCCCTAGGGTTTATAGGCCATATTCCTACAACTTTGAAGCCATATTTGATATATTTTTTGGACAATCCCAAGTCCAATGCTTTGTCTACCCACCCAATTAACATAATCTTATTTGGTTCCTTACAAATGTTCTTAGACATTGCACTATCTCTTTCCTTTCTAAATGTTGTTTTGAAAAATTTGAAACATGACATGTTTAAGGGTTGTAATGCATGTGATGTATGGCTAAGAAATGTAACCGTATATAATCTAAATTGATGGGCTTGCTCTATTGCTTCTAAAGAAACATGTGATCCATGCCCATCAAGGATTAAAAGATGCTAATTTGTTTGAGAAATCCCACCTAGTAAAGATTTCTTGAAGAAACTAAGGAACTCTTTGAATAGGAATGTTATCATCCACACTTTTTTCTACATTGCCATGCATGATCCTGCCTTGCATAATTTAATGTAATCTTCCTAATCAAAATCTCTCACCTCTAAAGGTGTAAAATCATGGTAGAGATCCATTCGTTGCATTGATTGCACAATTCATTGTCATCCATTCCCTAGATCTAGGAATGGTACTATACATTTGGTGTGAACTGCATTTAGTTAGAAGATGTGTCCCTAATTGTCTACCTACTTGAATCCTAGTCTCATTTGAATTCCATATGTGATTTGGGCTATAGTTCTTTCGATTATAAATTGATTGCAAGTTTTCAACGTTCATAAAATGAATTGCGAGATTGACTTGTTAGGCCTTGCATGCTCTATAATCTCCAAGCCCTCCACAAAACAATTGGTCAACTTTGGATGTCTTTTATTAAACCAATGCCACCAAGAATTTCCAGGTACACCATCTAGGTGTAGGCCAATTTTGAATAAGCTCTACCACCTTTAATTTAGTTAGAACAATGTTATGGATAATCCACAACTTTGTATACTAATAACCCAAATTATTATAGCTGCATCCTTTTCTTCTATTAGGATCCCTAATGTTCCCACTTTCTTTTTCCTAATCTTCCCATTTAAATGGTCTAAAAATGATGATAAGGGAATGTTCCAATGCTTACTGGTTTTCCTCATGGATGTTAACCTTCCTTCCACAACATCCATGGCCTTTTCCAATTGTTGATTTGTCCATTTGCCTCTTGGATATACATCAAGTCCCCTCCTCATTCTTGTTGGTTTTTGTATTATGCTTGCAATTGCAATTTGAGGTGGGATATTTTCTTTGTCCAATGTTCGTTGTTGCAACACATTACTCCTTCTTTTACAAGGCACATTAAACATCATGTGGTTTTTCTTTTCCTGGCCTTAGCCTCCAAGGTGTGGGGTGTGTGCTTTTAGGTCCCACCAAAGGTATGCTTTCATGGTTTCTGAATTCAGCCCATGAATACAAGAAATGGGTTAGGTCTAGAAATGTGTGAATTGCATGCCATTTTGTGTGTCCATTGTTAAAAATCAATTCAAAAAAATTCCAAAAGTCTACCCAATCTAAATTTTCATCTGTTATTTCTTTGCAAATTATAGGTGTGAATCTCAAAATACGATGCACTAAAGCTTGTTGAAACCTATGATAACCCATTTGCTTTGTAATCTTTCCTACACTAGGAATAATAGATTTAGCTACCCATCGATAGTCCAAGAACTTGCTAAACTTCTCCTTATAAACTTTATTTATGTGTGAGATTTTTGCAAGTTAACACTTAAGACTACCATGATAAATGTGATCAAATTGTGTTCAAAGTTGCAAATTATTGATCCATATGTTTATGTGTTTTTATGTGCAAAACTTCATTGAAAAAATCTAGTCAAATGAAATATTTCCTACTCCTATGTTTAAATAGTTGTCTTATGACAAACAATTATATGTTACAAATGTACTCCAAAGGATTCAATAATCATTTTTATTTCCACTAATTTCATAACAAAATCATATATTACAATGTGATCACCTTAAATTCCACAATTTGGCCATTAAACCTTTACCAAATATGTTTCCAAAATGTTCAAAATTTACTTGTAGTGAAAATTGCAACATGATGATAACTTTTTGGGTCCATTGTACCATGTGATCACCTTATTATAAAGTGAAATAACTAGCATTGAAAGCATTTCTAACACTAATTTTGATGGAAAAATAATGTATTCCCAATTATTTTATTGTGTGGAAAAGCTTAGTGCACATGTGTGAAAGGGTCCATGCTCACACAAAACTATAAAGAAAAACATGTCAAGTTTGAGAAGGTGTTAAAGCAATGATTATTTTTTTGTGTGTGAAAGCATTAGAGACCACAAAAAATCAAATTAAGTTTTAAAATGGTAGGTAGGAATCAAAAAGTAACAACAATATGTCAATGTAAAGTTATGGTAAATGTTTATAGGTTGTAATAACAATTCTTAGGGCATGTTGTCATGGGGTTTGGAACCCCTTTCCTAAGATTGTAAAACTTAGATCCTTCCACCATGCTCCTACAACAATGACATTTGAACTTACGATGTAGAAGTTCTTGAATATTGAATGAGTTCTTCACTAAAAATTAAATTAAATAATAGCTGAAAATTTTGGAAGAATTAGAATGTTCCTTTGGTGTTGTTGGAAAGATCTTGATGGGCAATATTTAATGGAATTTATTTGGTAAATTTGGATTCAGAATATGGGAGATATTAAATTTTAAGTGATTTTTGTCTTTGAAAATTCAAATAAATTATAAAAAACCAGGTTTTGGAAGGAAAAATCAATTGAGGACATGGTGACACTTGTGGCAATGGCACAAGCAACATTAGTTGAATTGTTGTTGTTTTACTTCTAATTGTTCTACTTTTGGATGCTCCTATTGACCTTCTAATCATTCTACTTCTATTTTTTCTTTCTTTACTTCTATTAGTTATTCTACTTTTAGTTGATGATCTTGTTCTACTTCTAGTTGCTCTTGCTCCACTTTTAGTTGTTCTATTATTGGTTGTTCTTGCTTTATATCTAATTATTTATTTATTTCTAATTTTAACATTGCTTCCCAACCTGGTAATAAAATCTTTATAATCTTTTGGAGCTTAGCTTCTACATTAGCTTGTAAACTAGACATATTTTTTCCTTCAAGTGAAAGCTTTAAATGACTTCCTACAAAAATGTGTTAATGCATCACTACTACATATTGTACCTTTTTGCGAAGGGCCAAACAAAAAACCGGAAGGGTTTGCGAAGAAAAAAAACCTGCCATATTTTCGATGTGACACGCATCGCACCTTGTGGTTCACCAACCATCGCTAATCTATAATGTACCTTAAATCATCGTAGCACTTTTGCGACATATACCACAAACAAAACTTTGCGACCCACTTAGTTTCCATCCACCCTAGCGATATTCCACACTTCGCAACGTTTAATCGTACTCACAACATCGCACATTTTACAATACACAAAGTATCGCTAAACACTTTGAGAGTCACAAGAAATCGCAAGTTTGCGTTATTCGACATAATACATTTTGCGTTTGAATATGTATCGCAAACCTCATCACAAATTTTTACAAAACTTTCCGGTGGTGGATGTATCGCAAGTTGCGATGTGCGTTAGCTCACAAAGTAGTAAAAGGGTTACTGGAG
>Ga0116231_10014604_pt1 | contig 10483 bp, 6 predicted proteins | sample S1TSphgellanicum_2_FD_89695 | JGI IMG/M metagenome (GOLD analysis project Ga0116231, IMG submission 89695) | Host-associated microbial communities from peat moss isolated from Minnesota, USA - S1T2_Fd - Sphagnum magellanicum MG | ecosystem: Host-associated > Plants > Peat moss > Unclassified... | reverse complement strand
TACTCTCTTGGGGGTAAAATCATTCCAGAACACGTTTGCGAAATCTATGATTTCGCAAACTTTTAGCGGCATTCTGAGAATCCCAAAAAGTTTGCGTGGTTTCCGATATAAGATTTAACGCAAACTTGTTGAGATTCTCAAAATACCGCTAAGGGTTTGCGATGGACCTTATTTCGGAAACCGATAGACTTTTGAGTCGATTCGCCAAGTCGTTGCGGTGATGGGTTTGTTGCAAATAATCTCCGATGTAATGTCAATTGCAAACGGTATATAAAAGCAGTTACAATCGTAAAGGGTTTGCGATTGTGTCAAGTTCGGGAGTTGTGAAGGACTTGCGATCATACAGGTGCAAATGTTGTAGTATTGTAAAGGCTTAATAGTTTGCGAGGAGTTATGGTTCGCAAATGCGGGTTTTCGGAAACTTCTTTCTTTGTTGTTTGCGATGATATGTGGATCACAAAATAGCCCCCTATTGTTGTAGTGATAAAAGAAGATAGATGGCAACAAATATGAGCGAAAAGTAGTTCTGGAGGATAAGGTGTATCTGAAGACATATTAAAGTCATCGACTAAGGAGTGTTGCAATGGATGAAACTTTAGCAAAAATCAAAGCACATGAATTGTAGATAGCTGGATGGATGTTAATTGAAAATCAACAATTGATGAAGCTCAACCTAGGAATTGATATAAAACCACAATTGGTGAAGATTAATGCATAGTTGGAGACAGGCAAGGTGTTGGAAGTGGAGCAACTTTTAAAAGAATTCAAAAATGTTTTTGCATGGACATACAAAGATTTGTAAAGGATTCCACCAAAGCTAGCACAACACAAAATTGAGTTGGATACTACTATACCCCTAGCGCATCAAGTTAGGTACAAACTAAATCCAAACTATGTTACAATAGTCAAACAAAATATAGACAAGTTGTTAGTAGTTGGATTCATTCAATCGGTAGGGGAGGCTACATGGTTATCACCCATAGTAGTAGCACCCAAGAAGAATGGCAAACTAATAATTTGTATAGATTTCAAAAAACTAAGTGTAGCCATGAAAAAGGATCCATACCCATTTCCTTTTCCAAATGAAGTGTTGAACACAATTGCAAGGTATGAAACATATTCTTTCTTAGATGGATATTCAAAATATCATCAAATTTTCATAGCTCTAGAGGATAGATACAAGACAACATTTGTTACAAACTGGGGGGTTTTTATATGGAAGGTGATGTTGTTTGGAGTTTAAAATGGACCTCCAACTTATTAGAAAGTTGTTACCAAAACATTTAGAAAATATTTGGACAATTTTATGAAAATATTTCTAGATGATTTTATAGTGACATGGAGAGTCATTTGTAAAAGCTCATATTATGTTTCAAAAGTGCAAAGAATATGGCATTAGTTTGAATCCAGACAAATGTGCAATTATGGTATTTTCAAGGATGATTTTGGGTTTCATTGTTTCCAGAGAAGGGAAACTACTAGATCCAAAGAAAATACAAGCAATAGTAAACATGCCACCACCTAAGAATCCATAATAGATTCAAGTATTCAATGGGATGGCGCGGTTTTACAAATGTCTTATCAAAAAATTTGCTACTATTATGGCACCTATCAATAAATTGACTAGAAAGATAGAGACTTTTCTTTGGACAAAAGAATGTTAAAAGCCTTGGGAGTTGATCAAACAAAAGTATATTGAAGCACCAAGATTAATATCACCAAATTGGTAGGTGGAGTGTCATGTTCATATATATGCATCTTTGTTAGTTGTGGGAGTTATGTTGTTTTAGAATTTAACAAAGAAAAGTGATCAACTAGTAATGTCTAATTATAGGCTTCTGAACATAGCATAATAGAATTATAGCACAACAAAGAAAAAAACTTTAATAGTGGTTTTTTGTTTTGCACACATTTAGACATTATTTGTTGGATAATAAATTTGTCTTTTATGTAGATCATATGGCATTGGTCTATTTGGTCAACAAACCACATATTTCATGGAGAATAGTTAGATGGTTATTATTGTTCCTATAATAGATTTCATAGTAATGTATAAGCCAAGTAGAATTCATGTAGTTGCAAATGCATAATCAGGACTACTAAATAATACTTAACCCACAAATGTGCTTGATTAAACCACAAATGCAAGTTTATTTTACATAAAATTTAAGTGGTTGAATGGTGTAAAAGCATTTTTGAGAATAGGCTAGATTGAGGGCACATTATTTGTACAATAGAAGCATAAATTGGTTAGGAAAGCAAACCTTTCACATTGAAGAATGGTGAATTATATAAAATGGGTCAAGAAAATAGACTACAAAGATGTTTGACAACTATAGAAACACAAATGCTAATGAGAGAATTGCATGAAGGACCATTAGGAGGGCATTTTGTAACTAAAATCACATAGAGGAAGATATTAGATGTTGGATATTAGTGGCCAACTATGTACAAAAATGTGCATGACTATTGCAAATCTTGTGATGCATGTTAAATAATAGAAGGATTGGCAACTCAAAGTCTTACAAAGTTAGTCACAAGTCTTCCAAAGGAACCATTTATGAAATGGGGACTTGATTTTGTGGGACCAATTAAGCCAACAGGAAAATATACAAGAAACAAATTCATTCTTATGACCATAGATTATGCTACCAAGTGGGTGGAAGCAAAAAACATTGAGAACTAATATTACAACAATTATAACAAAATTTTTGTATGAGCGCATATTAACCAAGTTTGGATGTCCTTTGACTATAGTCATAGATTAGGGAATTCATTTCATTAATGATGTTATTAAATATTTGACAGATCATTTTCTATTGAAACATGTGAGTTTTACAACCTATTATTTTCAAAGGAATGGGTAAGCTAAATCTATTAACAAGGTATGTGGGACACTTTTGACCAAATTAATTAGTGAAAATATGACATATTAAGATGAACATATGTCCAAAATGTTATTTTCATACAAAACTGCATACAATGTAGCAACAGGGTATACACCATATCAATTAATGTATGGATTACATCCATTGATGCCCACAAAGTACATAATGTTAGTTGTTGGTGGAAATGAAAGAGACAATATTTTAGTGAAAGTTTTAACTAGTAAAATTTCAAAGCTAGAAAAGTTGTAGGAGGCTAGAATGTAAGCTGCAAAAACTATTGGTACTCAATAGTGGAATAAAACATTATGAAATCAATAAAAGAATCCAAAGAAGCGGTTTAGTTTTGATGATTATGTTATGTGGTTTCCAAAGGGAAGTTCACTAAGAAATGGTTTGGACCGTACAAAATATAGTATGTGTTGCCAAATAACATTGTGTTATTGGTGACAATTGAGAAATTTGAGACTAATCTTGTGTTGGTCAAATGTGAAGAAGCTAAAACCGTACAAATACATGAAATTTGAAGTTTAGAAACAAGAACAACAGATGCCAGTGTATTGGGAACAAAGTGCATGTGGACTTCAAGCAAAGGATTTTGATACAAAGGTGGAAGATGAAGACTATGTAACACATAAACCACAAATGCAATGTAATGAATAAAAAAAACAAATGAAAGATCTTGAGATCAACAAAATATTGAATTTAGAACTATAGATGACCAACAAATCCTTGAGCAATAATTATAGAAGTGAAGGTTCTGGGATACAGAAATTTGAAGTTACTATGTTAAGGGCACTAGCTGAATCAACAAAGATATTCGCCCAATTATTAGGTGTATTCGCACAATCATCATATTTCTTGGCATAGTTAATAGAAGTATCAGTATAATCACCAGATGTATTGCCATAACCAATAGATGAGTTACCACAATTAGCAAATGAGTTGCCATAGTTAACAAATGAATTACCATAGTTAACAAATGAATTGACATAGTTAAAAGGTGTACATGGCAAATGAGGTGGAGTTAATATAGTTAATATAGGGAGATTAGGGATGTGGAATAATTGGAAGATGAAATCTAAAGCATTAATTCATAATGATGAAAAGAAGTGCTTCCACGTGGTTGTATAAAGGACACAAAAAGTGGTAGTGGTGGGCTATATTAATTTTGTTGATGAGGCATTAATTAAAAGACGACGAAAAAGTAAAAAAATTAATGTGATGGGTGGGAAGCTTAAGGACGAAAATAAATGAGGTAACTGTCGAAAATTGTTTTCATTTATTGCAAAAAGTTATGAGCGTTTTCAAAGTTTTGGAGTTCACAAAAGCATGAGTGCAATTAAAAAAATGTAGATAGTATTAAAAGAAAAGGAAGCACAGAAAAGTGAACACATACAAAAATGGGAAAGGAAACAGAACTATTGAGAAAAATAAATAGAAAAGCAGTTGAGAATAACAAAATGTGATGGAGTGATGAATATTCAATCCTTGGTTATAAGGTCGTCATTGCATTCACCATCATCTTCAAAATGTGAAAAAAACAACATGTACAATGAGAAGATACAATTTGTGTAGAAAATAATTCATGATATATATAGAACTGGAACATCTGCAATTGAATTTTTATGCATACGCTAAAGAAATTGGTGTGCAAATGAACAAGAAAGACTAGGAACTACATTAGTGGATTCGATGTTCATTAAAAAATCAAAGGAGGACAAAGCTATGGAACAACAATTTATGGAGGCACAAGCAACATAGATGAACATAAGGGAGTAGCAATCTATGGATGCACAAGCAGCGTAAACAGATGTAGGGGAAGAGAACGTCATTGAGGTGGAAGTGTAGCCATTCACAGAGGTGCGAACGTTTATAGATTTATAACCAAAGGCGATCAAGATCGATTTGAGTGTGCCAAGGGTTGCAAAGAAAAGAGGATGTGAAATCATGGATAGAGCTACACTTCTAGATAAAAGTATTCACATTCCAAATGTTAACTGATTTATGTGGATACAAATAAAACAAAACTATTATAAACATGTTGAGAGGATGGAAAATTGGAAGGACATTAATGAGGAAGAAGAGTGGGCTTCTAAACCAGGGCTTACTACTTTGTTTTTGATGAATTGGGAAGCATCGATGAGAATGCCATCACATTGATGAGAACAAAAAACGGGAAGGTGGATTGGGCACTAATTATATACAATAGTTTGTGTAGTGAACTAGATCGGTGGTATAAGTATGTTAAAGAGAATAAGGGGGATAAGGACACTTGTCAATTTGCTTTGATACTGGCAAATTCTTTTAATTATATGTTTGTTCACCAAAAGGAGAATCCATAGAAACCATAGGTCAAGGTCAAGAAAACTAGACACTAGTGAGAAAACCCCCCCTTTTGCAACTACGTTTCCAACTATTGTTCAATTATAAACCAAGTCGAAAACTACACATATAGTCGCAATTTTTTTTTGCAACCACTAACCAATAATGTTGAAAAGTACCAATCAAGAATGAAATTACAGTCAAAAGTGTGTGCCATGTGTCAACACCACAACAATAGCCACTAAGTGCCAATACTTACCAATTTAGTTGAAAATTGTTCTACCAATATGGTCGAGGGATGCTATCAACTGCATTCGACTAATGGATGAACTTCATCTGCTAACTAAACATGACATCAGCCAAAAATATAATTACAATTTCAACTAAGTTGCAACTATGTAAGTTGAACATTTCAACTATGTTACAATTATGTAAATTGAACATTTGGCCAGTGGTTTAGTGACATGTGGCACACTAATAATGTTAACATGTGACACATTCATAAAATGTGGGGTCAATACATAGTTAAATGACAAGTGGCACATCCACATCAAAAGTTTAGGCCACATGGTACTTAAGAAGAGGTTAGTTTTAAACCTAGGCACCTAGATTAAACTTAAACATAGGCCATTTAATCTAGGCTTAAATTAGGGCTAGATCTAGGCACCTATGTTAGGCCTAGACCTAAACCACAAAGCAATTAAAAATGAAGTCCTATTTCATTTGGTTTAGCCTTTAAGGGTTTAACCTTTTTTATTGGCTCATCCCAAATGGCTATTAGATTTTCTTGTTTATTGTGTTTTCCAATAATCCTAGTGCACTCCTTTATATAGTTTGGATTCATGGAATGGAAACTAAACAATATGGGATAGAAGTTTTAGTTGTAACCTAAGGAAAACACACCTATCACCGAACACTTAATGATATTAGATCATTATAACTCTCTTGTCCATGGTCTGTTTTTTTTGAAACTTTCAACAATTTTGTAATCTTCCACCTGGCATATCCAAATCTATAAAAAAAAATACAATCTAATGGAAAATGAGCAAGATATGCCCTTTCAAAATGAAGGGGGTTGTGCTTTGGATTTTTTCATAAATGTTCAGTATGATTTTGAAGTTTTAGCTTTTCAACTATTATTTTTTTAATTTTTCACTTTAAACAAGTTTTATAGATTTTGAGATAACACATTTGTAGCCTTTGAAATTGTTCAAAATGAATGAGAAATGAACAAAGATATAGTTGCTAGAAGTAAAGGGGGTCTAGAGACAAAATTTGAGACAAATTATCACTCTTTTTCTTCTTGCGTTCTTTGCTTTGTTCCTTTGTTTTCGAAGTTCAAAAAACATTTGTAGCTTTCTATTCTGCGCTTCCAATGACATAAAAAACGTTCAATTTGGTGTTGAAATGAAGGAAAACTTGAAAATGTTCAGTGATATAGTACCATTTGCTATCTACCTTAGTTGTAACTTAGTTGTAACTTAATTGCAACTCAAATAGTTGTAATCTAGTTGTACAAGCTAGTTTAAGCTTAGTTAGGCCTACAATTAAATTAATAATCTACCTAGCCTAGGTCTAGTTACTTACCTTAATTACTTATAATAATTATTCATCAACTATTTTTAGTTATATAGTTGTATAATTAAACAATTAAACATATTATCATCATTTATTCAATAATATGGCAATTAGTTTTTTTTTTGAAAAATCAGCAATTAAATGTATTTATCTATTAAATAATTGAATATCATTGAATTTTTTAAAATTCGAAATTCATTATAAATTCTTATTAACATTTCAAAAAACAAAGAATTAACTCAAATATAAATATTCAATAATAGATTTTATATGATATTTTAATTATAATAATCATTATAATGTTGTGATAATGAATGGTTGATTACAATTACAACAATAACATTAATAATAATATTGTAGCTAGTAATTAAGTTAGGCTAGTTATTTAACTATTTTTATTCATAATTTTATCTAACTTTTTGGAACTATTAAATGACCAAGTATAATAAATATTAAATAAGAATTTTTTAATATTATAATAGTGTTAAATAAAAATAATTTCTGAAATTATATGATAATTTATTAAATATATTTAATAATTATTTTAAAAATTATTATAACTTAATCATAATTAATTAATTAATTAATTATAATAGATGAAAAAATTCTCAAAACTAATAACAAAAATTAAAATTCTAAAAAATCTTAATTAGTATCATTACATGATATATTGTAAACTAATATTGAATCTACATGAAAATAATAAATTACACATGTATTGAACATATATAAAAAAATTATCTAAAATTATCTAAACTTCCAACAAGCGCTGAATGGGAGTCACAGGAAGTTTTTCAACTCTTCATCCATTGTGTAACTTTTATCCATGCCATGCCATCATTTTTTCAATTTTCATTCATTTGTAACTTTACATCCATATTCCACAACATTTCACAATGAAAAAAAGTTGAAAAACATTGTTGCATAATATGGATGAAAACTTGATATCTTGAGACCTTTAACTTGTTTTTGGAAAGCAATTACCCTCACAAAAAAAACATTATATATAATCCAAAGTGCAATTATAATTAAACCATCTGAAAAGAATGCCACCAACCAGTGTTTCTTTTACTGGCAAATTTTCGCCAAATCCCTACCTGAAAAATATGATTTGGACATATAGGAACGATTTTCCATGAAAAAATGGCCCAAATTCGTCAGATTTCAAAAACAAAATCACCAATCGCCAGATTTTTATTATGAGTTCCAGGACGCAGCCAGAAATGTTAAAGGATTTCGATTTTTTTCCTACTTCCATATTAGTACATGTGACCAAATTTGGCTAAATTACTTTGGAGATGATAGCCACCTTAGCATAATCACAAAATTGGAAAAAGAAACGGTGCCGCCAACTGTTGGGCCCAAGAATTCTTATTATCTTCTTTAAGATCTTGGCCCAATATTTTTGATTTAGCAAATGGTGATTGATTCGTAGAACCTGTCCAAAACTTTGTCTTTTCTTTTCAACTTTGTCAAGTAGGTGGACTGACTGTTGTCCCAAACAGGAATGAGCCAACCCAAATTTGGCTTGAGGTCAGACAAGACAATCAAATATTTTAAGAATCCTTCCTAATTCTCAAGACCTTTAAGAACTCCCTGTTTAAATATGGTGACTTCTAACTTTTTTTCTGTCAAAATATGATGACTTTTGTGTGTTTTTTTATTTATAAAAACCCTTCGTTCAATTTTCATTGTGTGTGTTTTTTTTTGGCCACAGTCTGAAAACTCGCCAAAAATAAAAATGCTGCCGTTCAAGATGTAAAAAGAGCGTGGAAAAATATTAGGTTTGGTACCAATGTGTAGGGGGGTGGCTACTGCCTGTACATGGCAAAACTACGAGTGGCATGCGGATACACACTGTGGCCACCCCCTAGAGACTGGTTATGTAATACTTAAAGACCTGGTCCACTTTCTGTAGTGCAATTGGAGGGTACCTTATCACAGGGTATTGTTTCCTCCACTGATTGGAAGGCCTTTTGAAAACTGGTATGTCTGTCAGATGGGATGTTCCAATTTTTGAAACCCCCCTACACTACTCTTTTTCATTTTTCATCTTCATACCCCCAGTGGGTATGTATTAGGTAGTTGTAGTATGTACAGTGGCATGGGAACTAAAATCATGAATTTGTAGCATGTGGTATTTTCATGTTTGATGTGTTACCTTTGGTACTTGCGCCTCAAACCGGAGGCCTATTGTGTGGGTTAAAGTGTAGGGCAAAGCCCTAGGTTGAGGTCATTACAAAAATAAGGGCTATCGAGGCAGGCCCCTCGACCAAGCGCTTTACCCAACATATCCACCTGCAAGAAATTCAGTGGATAAACTGAGGTGAAACAGGAGGGGGGCATTATGAAAAACGAAATGCCCTCTCTGATCCTGAATGTAAAACTATGCTTTATAAGGTTACCGCCAACAACACTGCAAAATTTCTGGCAGGTCATTCCGTGTAAGAGGTAGTAGTTTTGAGAAGGGTGTATATCAGGGAAAGTTTACACAGCCATGTTGGGTTCGTCACACTTTTTCCAAGAAATATCATATGGGTAAGGGTTAGGTGTGTGGAACTCTGATCAGAAATTCTTAGGGCGATCCATTTTGGTTTTTTAAAAATTGAAAGAAATGGTCAAAGAACCTACTCTGAACCTTTGATTCTTCGTGCCTTCTTTGAGCAAACCAGGCAATCCTTCAATTTTTTTCTAAAACTTCGAACCTGCACTTAGTTTAAGTCTTTTAATAAAAACCCAGATGCCGGGTTGTTTGAATGTGGAAAATTTCAAAAACTCAGACCAAGAGGTTATAACAAAATCCAACAACCACCCAACACATGGTTTAGAGGGCAGACAAGATGTGGTCTTTCATTGCTCAATATTGAAACAAAGTTTGCATGTTGTTGGCTGGTGTCACTCAGCATGCAGCATTTCCCTTTTTCGGGGCCTTTTGCGTGGGCCCTTGCTCGGGTAAAGCCCAATACCTGGGGGTTTACCCAAGGGGCACCAAGCTTTCCCCTCCACATACTCCATCATGCAGGAAGTTTCATTGGCTTAAATTAGATTCGTCGGAGCACGAGATATGTGGCGTCCTGTGAGTTACACGGATTACCTGGGCAACAGCATGGTAAGATTCGTTTGGGGACCATGTTGATAAGCTAAGTGTATTGTTTCACACTGGCCTATTTTTTCAATGGGAAAATTTGTCAAAAAGGCTAAGTTAAGAATTAAAAACTGGGAAATCAAGTTATTTTTGGGCATTGGAATCGCCAAAAGTTCTTTTTTTAAAAAGGAAAAGTCAGCAGATTGCCATATTTGGTTCTAGTAAGTACCTAGCCAGAAATATGTAAGGATGATTAAAAGGATATGATTTTTATATTTGTGCTTCATATATGGTTTACAACCAGATAAAAGAATTACCAATTTTTTTCAAATCTTCCTGTGCACAATAGCCACTAAAGCTGCATATAAATAGTTCCTAAAAACAAACACTGGTTGCCCCAAAAAGGTATTGCAAGGTCTGGACCGGCAGTGCGCCTCTTTTTGGCCTGAGTGAACCCGCATACCGCAAGCACCATGGATGACAATTGGTTGAGAAACAATTTTCTGTTGGGATTCCGTTCTCTAAGTAACCATGGTAGTTACCTCAGTTGCACCTCAAGTGGGTTGTTAGTATGTAGGCAGTTAAAAGAGTCATGCTCTCTATATAAACC
>Ga0116231_10014603_pt1 | contig 10484 bp, 17 predicted proteins | sample S1TSphgellanicum_2_FD_89695 | JGI IMG/M metagenome (GOLD analysis project Ga0116231, IMG submission 89695) | Host-associated microbial communities from peat moss isolated from Minnesota, USA - S1T2_Fd - Sphagnum magellanicum MG | ecosystem: Host-associated > Plants > Peat moss > Unclassified... | reverse complement strand
GAGTCGCGTCAGGAGCCGGAGCCGGAGGAGCTTCGGTCTTGCTGCCGCAGGCACTCAGCACGAATGCAGCGACAAAAGCGCTTAGAGCAAGTTTGGTCTTCATCTATCGATACCCCGAGAATATTTAATGATAAAACGATGTACGCACAGGTTTTTCTTGGCGCACGCCCACGCGGTCGCGACGGATTTTAGAGGGTTTTAGGCGATTTTCATATCTCTTTCGCTTGACCTTACGGCGCTTTAACGTCCGTCGACGGCGCTCTGCCCATGGCGTATCCATCGCATCTCTATGGCGTTCGGCATTTGCAGCGCATACTTTGCGGCAAATCTTGCCGTGTTTGTCAGATTTGTCCGACGGAGGTTTCTTGGCAATTTCGCAGCTCGATGCGCTGTACGCGCAGCATATCGACACCTTGAAGGAGCGCACCAATCGCGCTTTGCAGGCGACAGGATTCGACGCCTTGGTCGTGCATTCAGGCTTGGCGCCGGTCCAGTTCTTGGACGACCAAGACTACCCCTACAAAGTGAACCCGCATTTCAAATACTGGGCGCCGATCCTCGACAACCCGCGCTCGTACCTCGTTCATGCACCGGGGGACAGACCCAAGCTGCTGTTTTACAAGGCGAATGACTATTGGCATCAAGCCGCCGTCCTGCCCGACGGACCGTGGTGCGTGGCGCTCGAGGTCATCCCCTACGGCGGATCGGAACGGGCGGCGGCGCACTGGCAAGGTCTCGGGCGCGTCGCCTTCATCGGCCCCCCCGAACTGTTCGACGGCGTCGATCCGGTGGCGATCAACCCCGCAGACTTGCTGACGCGATTGCATTATGACCGCGCCGTAAAGACGCCTTATGAACTCGCCTGCATGCGGCTAGCAAGCTTGCTGGGCGCTCGCGGACATCGCGCCGCGCTGGCGGCGTTTCGCACCGGGGCATCCGAATACCTCGTGCATATGCGCTACCTGGAGGCTTGCACACAGCGCGAGGAAGAGCTGCCGTACAACAACATCATCGCCTACAACCAGCACGCCGCCGTCCTGCATTACCAGCATCTCGCGCGGGAAACGTCCCGACCCTTGCGCTCGTTTCTGATCGACGCAGGCGCCCAATTTCGCGGTTATGCGGCCGATATCACGCGCACCCATGCCGCCGCTGCCGGCGCGTTTGCCGATCTGATCGCGGCGACCGAGGAGGCACAATTGAGTCTGTGCGCCGAGATCATCGCCGGCGTCGACTACCGAGCGGTACATTTGCATGCGCACCGACTGCTCGGCGATGTTTTGCATCGGGCTGGGATCATCAAGGTCGACGGGCATGCGGCGGTCGATCTCGGTCTGACGCTGACCTTTTTTCCGCACGGCATCGGACACCTGCTCGGCCTGCAAGTCCACGACGTCGGTGGCGTGCTGGGGAATTCCGGGGGCGAGGAACGCCAACGCCCGCAAGGCCATCCCTACTTGCGTCTGACGCGCCTGTTGGAGCCGGGCGTCGTCGTGACCGTCGAACCCGGGCTGTATTTCATCGACTCGCTGCTCGCGGCCGCCCACGGTGACGCTCGCCGCACCCATATCGACTGGACGCTGGTCGAACAGTTCAAGCCATATGGCGGGATTCGCATCGAAGACAACGTGGTGACGACGTCGGGCGTCCCGGAAAACTTGACCCGCGACGCCTTCGCCGCGCTCGCCGCCGCTTAGGCTGCGGCCTTGCGGCGCTTCGGCTTGGCTGCGACGGACGCGTCCTTGCCAGCTTCGACCGTAACGGCCGCGCCTTCCACCAACTGCATCAGCGCCATGTCGGCGGAGTCGCCCGGACGCGGCTCCATCTTGAGGATCCGCGTATAGCCGCCGGCGCGTGCCTTGAAGCGTGGACCCAGATCGGCGAAGAGTTTCTCGACGACCAGATCATCACGCAGGCGGGCAAACGCGATCCGTCGCTTGGCCAGGGAATCGACCTTGGCCAGCGTGATCAGCGGCTCAACGACGCGGCGCAGCTCCTTTGCTTTGGGCACGGTCGTGCGTATCGACTCATGCCGCAGCAAGGACGCCGCCATGTTCTGCAACATGGCATGGCGATGGGAGGAATTGCGCGATAACTGGCGACCGCTGTTTCTGTGACGCATGGTGCTGCTGCCTTATCTTCGATTCAGTCTTCGGTTCAGATGCCGTCGCGCTCGTCGTCGCGCTTCAGACCCGGGGGCGGCCAATTATCGATGCGCATTCCCAGGGTGAGGCCGTGGCTCTCGAGCACTTCCTTGATCTCGGTCAGCGATTTCTTGCCGAGATTCGGCGTGCGCAACAGCTCGACCTCGGTTCGCTGCACCAGGTCGCCGATGTAGTGGATATTCTCGGCTTTCAGACAGTTGGCGCTGCGCACCGTGAGTTCGAGTTCGTCGACCGGGCGCAATAGAATCGGGTCGAACTGGGTCTCCGTCGCTTTCGTCGTGGATTCGTCCTGACCCTGCAGATCGACGAATACCGAGAGTTGGTCCTTGAGGATGCCGCCGGCCCGGCGGATCGCCTCCTCCGGATCGATCGTGCCGTTGGTCTCGATGTCGAGGATCAGCTTGTCGAGATCGGTGCGTTGTTCGACGCGGGCGCTCTCGACGTTGTAAGTCACCTTGCGCACGGGGCTGAACGAGGCATCGAGCTGCAGCCGGCCGATGGCGCGGGACTGCTCTTCGAAGGCGAGGCGTTGCGCCGCCGGACGATAGCCGCGGCCGCGCTCCACCTTGAGCGACATCGACAGCTCGCCCGCCTTGGTCAAGTTGGCGATGACCAGGTCCGGGTTCAGGATCTCGATGTCATGATCACCGGAGATGTCGCCGGCTGTGACGGGACCCGGACCCTTCTTGTGCAGCCGCACCTCGGCCACATCGCGCGTGTGCATGCGGATCGCCACCGCCTTCAGGTTCAGCAGAATGTCGACTACGTCTTCCTGGACACCGTCGATCGCCGTGTATTCGTGCAACACGCCCTCGATCTCGATTTCCGTGATCGCAGCGCCCGGCAGTGAGGACAGCAGCACGCGGCGCAGCGCATTGCCGAGCGTGTGGCCGAAGCCGCGTTCGAACGGCTCGATCACAATACGTGCGTGGCGCGGCGAAACCGGCTGCACCTTCACGACCCGGGGCTTCAAAAACTCGTTGATCGATCCTTGCATGGAGGTTACCTACGTTACTAATCGCGATAATCGCGGACGCCGTGCAGCGCAGCCGCTGCACGTGCGTTACTTGGAATACAACTCGACGACCAAGCTCTCGTTGATGTCGGGGAGAATTTCCTGCCGATCCGGCACGGACTTGAGTACACCGGAAAACTTCTTGTCGTCGACTTCGACCCAATCGGGAAAGCCGACCTGAGCCGCGACCGTCAGGGCCGCCTGCACGCGGGTCTGTTTCTTGGCTTTTTCGCGCAAGTTGATGACGTCGCCGGCCTTGCACTGATAGGAGGCAATGTTGACCAGCTTGTCATTGACCGCAATCGCCTTGTGGCTCACCAATTGCCGCGCCTCGGCTCGCGTTGCGGCAAAGCCCATCCGATAAACGACGTTGTCGAGACGGCACTCGAGATACTGCAGCAAGGTCTCGCCGGTCGCGCCGGGGCGGCTCGCCGCCTTCTGGTAGTAGTTGCGGAACTGGCGCTCGAGCACGCCATACATGCGTCGCAGCTTCTGCTTCTCGCGCAACTGCAAGCCGTATTCGGACAAACGCTGTTTGCGCTCGCTCTTCACGCCGCCGGGGGGCACCTCGAGCTTGCACTTGGATTCGAGCGGCTTGGCGCCGCTCTTCAGGAACAGATCAGTGCCCTCGCGACGCGAGAGCTTGCACTTGGGACCGGTATACTTAGCCATTGAAACCCTTACTCCTGGACGCGGCGTTCAGACGCGGCGTTTCTTGGGCGGACGACACCCGTTGTGCGGGATCGGCGTCACGTCCTCGATGTTCGTGATCTTCAGTCCGCAGCCGTTCAAGGCGCGAACCGCTGACTCACGGCCGGGACCTGGACCCATGACACGGACTTCCACGTTCTTCACGCCGTGTTCCTGCGCAGCATTGCCGGCGCGTTCGGCCGCGACCTGCGCGGCGAACGGCGTGGACTTGCGGGAGCCGCGAAAGCCGCAGCCGCCCGAGGTCGCCCAGGACAGCGTATTGCCCTGACGGTCGGTGATCGTGATGATCGTGTTGTTGAACGAGGCATGCACATGCGCGATTGCATCGAGCACGTTCTTGCGTACCTTCTTGCGCGCCGGCTTGTTGCCGCCCGCGCCCTGCCCGGCGTTCTGCTTTTGATCGGCCATGGGTTCTCTCAACTACCTCGTTACGATTTTCCGGGCGGAGCGTTCATCTTGACGGCTTGCTTGCGCGGGCCCTTGCGAGTCCGGGCATTGGTGCGCGTGCGCTGACCGCGCATCGGCAGACCCTTGCGATGACGGATGCCGCGATAGCAGCCCAAATCCATCAAACGCTTGATGTTCATCGAGACTTCACGGCGCAGATCGCCTTCGACGGCGAACTTCGCCACCTGAGAGCGCAGGGATGCGACCTCGGCATCGGTCAGATCCTTGACCTTGACGCTATACTTGACCCCGGCCGCGTCGCAAATGAGCGATGCCCGGCTGTTGCCGATGCCGAAGATATGGGTCAGGCCGATGACGACATGCTTGTTCATCGGAATATTGATGCCGGCGATACGCGCCATCTACTTCTCCCTTGGGCCTGAGGCCAAACGCGAAACGAAATGCCCAGTCCAACGCACCGAAAAAGGGCGCAAGAGTATAGAGAACTCTTCCGCCGGGATCAAGCCATTAGGGGCAATCGACGCCATGCGCTCAGCCCTGTCGCTGCTTGTGGCGAGGATCCGATGCGCAAATGATGTAGACGATGCCGCGACGCCGCACCACCTTGCAGTTCTTGCAGATCTTCTTGACCGAAGGACGAACTTTCATTTCTTACTCCCGATGCCCCTGAGGCTGGCCTTTTTCATCAGCCCCTCGTATTGATGCGACATCATGTGCGAATAGGCCTGCGCGACGAAATCCATGACGCCGACCACGATGATCAACAAAGACGTCCCGCCGAACTGAAACGGAATGGCGGGATTCGCCATGCGAATGATTTCCGGCAGCAAGCAAACGGCCATGATGTACAGACCGCCCCAGAGGGTGAGCCGGGTCAGCACCTTGTCGAGATAGTCACCGGTCTGCTGGCCCGGACGAATCCCAGGGATGAATGCGCCGGCCTTTTTCAGGTTCTCGGCCGTATCGCGAGCGTCATAGACCAGCGCCACGTAGAAGAACGAGAAGCCGATGATCAACAAGGCGAACAAAACGACGTGCAGCGGTTGCCCATAGCCCAATACCGCGGCGATCTTTTGCAGGCCGCGCTGCAACACGTTCGGCGTGGGGCTGTTGCCGAAGAACTGCGCGATCGTTGCGGGAAACACCAGCAGGCTCGACGCGAAAATCGGCGGAATGACGCCGGCCATATTGAGCTTGAAGGGCAGGTGGGTGCTCTGTCCTTGCATCATACGGCGGCCAACCTGGCGTTTGGCGTAGTTCACTTGAATCTTGCGCTGCGCCTTTTCGACGAACACGCAGAACAAAGTCACCAGCACCACCACCACGAGAATCAGCAGCACGATCAGCGGATTCATCTCTCCCGAACGCACCATCTCCAGCGTGTTGCCGATCGCACGCGGCAGACCTGAGACGATGCCCGCGACGATGATCATGGTGATGCCGTTGCCGATGCCGCGTTCGGTGATCTGCTCGCCGAGCCACATCACGAACATCGTGCCGGTCGTGATGGACACGGTGGCGATGAACAAGAACATGAACCCGGGGTTCGGAACCAGATTGCCGCCCGAGTTCTGGATCGCGAGGGCCGCGCCGAAGCCTTGGAAACCGGCCAGGAACACGGTTCCGTAGCGGGTGTACTGCATCAACTTGCGCCGCCCCGACTCGCCGTCCTTGCGAATCTGCGCCCACGGCGGATAGACCATGGAAGCCATCTGAATGATGATCGAGGCCGTGATGTAGGGCATGACGTTCAGCGCGAAAATACTGAAGCGCTGCAGCGCACCGCCCGAGAACATGTTGAAAATGCCGAGCAGCGTGCCCTGTTGGCCGGAGAAGAAGGTCGCGAATTTCGCAGCATCGATGCCCGGGACCGGAATGAAGGTGCCGACGCGATACACGACGAGCGCACCCAAGAGGAACAGCAGCCGCTTGCGCATTTCTGCGAAGCGGGGCATGTCTCCGAGTGCGGCTGCCGCGTTGGTGCTGGAGGTCGACATCAGATCGTGATCCTCGTGAGGGCTCGGGAGCTCAAGGCTCGAAGCGGCCGCCGGCCGCTTCGACGGCGCTCTTCGCGCCCTTGGTGGCCGTCACAGCCTTGTCCTTGATGGCGTAAGCCTTGGCGACCGAGCCTGACAGGATGATCTTGACGCGCTTCGTATGCTCCGGAACGAGATTTGCCGCGATCAAGCCGGCGAGGGTCACCTCGGGTCCGCTAACGCGCGCCAGATCGCTCAAGGTGAGTTCGGCCCGCGAGGACTTGATCGCCGAGATGAAGCCGATCTTGGGCAAGCGGCGCTGCAGCGGCATCTGACCGCCTTCGAAGCCGGTCTTGTGATAACCACCCTTGCGCGCGCGCTGTCCCTTGACGCCCCGCCCGCAGGTCTTGCCCTGTCCGGCGGACGCGCCGCGGCCGACGCGCAATCGAGTACGCTTCGCACCGGCGGCGGGTTTGATGGTATTCAAGCGCATTACAGCTTCTCCCCGCCTGTCGCAGGCTCAACTTTGAGCATGTGGCTGGCCGTGTTGACCATGCCGCGATTCGAGGCCGTATCGGCCACGACCACCGTATGCCCGATCCGGCGCAGCCCGAGGCCCCGAGCGGAATTCGCAACATTTGCCAACTGGCCGAAAAGGCTTTTGACCAGCGTGACCTTGATAAGTTTATCGGTCATGGCGCATCGCCCACGATTTCGGCGACGGTCTTGCCGCGCTTCGCGGCGATATCGTCCGGGGTGCGCAATTTGGCGAGCGCATCCATCGTCGCCCGCACGACATTGATCGGGTTGCGCGAGCCATAGCTCTTGGCGAGCACGTTGCGCACGCCGGCACACTCGAACACGGCGCGCATGCCGCCGCCCGCGATCACGCCGGTACCGTCCGCGGCCGGCTGCATGTAGACGCGGGTCGTGCCATGCCGCCCCTTGACGGCATAAAACAGCGTATCGTTTTTGAGCGAGACGTTCACCAGGCTCTTGCGGGCCTGCATCATCGCCTTGGAAATCGCCACCGGCACCTCGCGTGCCTTGCCGTAGCCGAAGCCGACGCGACCGGCCCCGTCACCGACCACCGTCAGTGCGGTGAAACCGAATTGCTTGCCGCCCTTGACGACCTTGGCGACACGGTTGACCGCGACCAACTTCTCGAGCAGGTCGTCACCGGACATTGGTTTTTCTACTCTTGCCATAGCGCCCTCAGACCTTCCGTTAGAACTCGAGACCCGCTTCGCGCGCGGCGTCGGCCAGCGCTTTGACGCGCCCGTGATACATGAACCCGGATCGGTCGAATGCGACCTTCGAGATCCCCTTGGCGCGGGCCCGCTCGGCGATCGCCCGTCCGACGGCCTTCGCCGCTTCGATGTTGCCGGTCGTCTTCAGCTCGCCCCGCACCTCTTTCTGGACGGTCGAGGCGGCGACCAACACCTGGTCGCCGCCGGCGGCGATGATTTGCGCATAGATGTGCTGCGGTGTCCGGTGCACCGACAAGCGCAAGGCGGCCAGCTCTTTGATCTTGACGCGTCCGCGCAAGGCGCGGCGCAAGCGAATGTCTCGTTTGTCCAGTTTCATAGGCTTACTTCTTTTTCGCTTCCTTGAGCGCAATCTTTTCGTCGCTGTACTTCACACCCTTGCCCTTGTAGGGCTCGGGCGGACGGAAACCGCGGATCTCGGCAGCGGTTTGTCCGACGCGTTGCCGGTCGATCCCCTTGACGAGGATCTCGGTTTGAGTCGGCGTTTCGATGCTGATCCCCTCAGGGACGGGGTAATTGATCAGATGCGAGTACCCCAGCGTCAGCGTCAAGGTCTTGCCGGCCACCGCGGCGCGGTAGCCCACGCCGACGAGTTCAAGCTTCTTTTCGTAGCCCTTGGAGACGCCCGTGACCATGTTGGCGAGGTGCGCGCGCGTGGCGCCTGCGATCGCATTCAGGCCCTCGCCCGCCGAGGCCGCCTCGACCGACAGATGCAAGCCCTCCTGAACCACTTTGATGCCGCTCTTGAGGCTCAAGCTAAGAGATCCCTTGCCACCCTTGACGGTGACCGCCTCGGGGGCGATGGTCGCACTCACGCCCTGCGGGAGATCGACCGGCTTCTTTGCAACTCGAGACATGATTACTTACCTTTACTCGGACGACTTTCGCCGACGATGCGCGTCGACCATCGAACACTGGGCCGACAAACGATCACTGCACCACGAACAGCACTTCGCCGCCCGTTCCGGCAGCACGGGCCTGTCGGTCGGTCATGATGCCTTGCGGCGTGGAAACGACCGCGACACCGAGACCGCCGAGCACCTTGGGCAGCTCGTCCTTGCCGCGATAGATCCTGAGCCCCGGCCGGCTGATGCGCTCGATGCGGTCAATGACCGGACGGCCGTCGTGATACTTCAGTTCGATCGACAGCGTGGCTTTCTCGCCGACCGTCTCGACGCCATAGGCACCGATGTAGCCTTCGTCCTTCAACACCTTGAGGATCGAAATCTTCAGCTTCGAGGCACCCACGCCGACGGTCGGCTTGCCGGCCGACTGTGCATTGCGGATTCGGGTCAACAGATCGGCGATCGGATCAGTCATGCTCATAGTGCGCGCCTCACCAGCTCGCCTTGGACAGGCCGGGAATTTCCCCGCGATTCGCCGCCTCACGCAGCTTCGTTCGTGCCAAACCAAATTTGCGGTACACACCGCGGGATCGCCCGGTGATCGAACAGCGATTGCGCTGCCGCGTGGCGGCGGCGTCGCGCGGCTGCTTCTGCAGCTCGACCTGCGCCTTTTCGCGCTCTTCGGGCGACGTCTTCGGATCGCGGATCAGCTCCTTCAGTTCGGCGCGTCGGGACGCAAACTTCTTTGCGACCTTGAGGCGGCGCTTCTCGCGCATGAGCATGTTCGTCTTTGCCATGGGCTGGACCCTACTTACGGAACGGAAAGTTGAAAGCTTCGAGAAGCGCGCGACCGTGCTTGTCGTCGACGGCGGAGGTTGAAATCGTGATGTCCATGCCGCGGATCTGATCGATCTGGTCGTATTGAATCTCGGGGAAGATGATCTGTTCCTTGACGCCGAGGCTGTAGTTGCCGCGGCCGTCGAAGGAACGGGTGCTGATGCCGCGGAAATCCCGGATGCGGGGAATGGCGATGTTGACGAGTCGATCGAGGAACTCGTACATGCGGGCGCCGCGCAGGGTGACCTTGCAGCCGATCGCCTGCCCGTCGCGAACCTTGAAAGTCGCAACCGACTTCTTGGCCTTCGTGATCGCCGGCTTCTGGCCGGTGATCTTCGCCATGTCCGCCGTCGCGGCGTCCATGACCTTCTTGTCGGCCACGGCCTCGCCCACGCCCATGTTGACCGTGATCTTGAGAATGCGCGGGACCTGCATCGTGTTCTTCAGCCCCAAGCTTTGCTTGAGCTCCGGCACGATCTTCTCGCGATAAACTTGTTGCAGTCTTGCCATGTTGATACCCGCCCTGATGGTCGCTACTTGGGGTCGACCATTTCGTCGTTCGACTTGAACACCCGCACCTTGCGGCCGTCCTCTAGCGACTTGAATCCGACGCGATCGGCTTTCTGGGTCGCCGGATTGAACAACTGCACGTTCGATACATGCAGCGGCGCCTCCCGCTCGATGATGCCGCCCTGCTGTCCGATCTGGGGATTCGGACGCTGGTGTTTCTTCGCCATGTTCAGTCCTTCCACGCGCACACGGTCGTCCGCGAGGACCTCGATCACGGCGCCGCGGCGGCCCTTGTCGCGACCGGCAATCAGAATCACGAGGTCGCCTTTTCGAATCTTTTTCATCGCAGCTTGTCCTGACTCACTGGGGCCAATTCACAGAACTTCGGGGGCGAGCGAGATGATTTTCATGAACTGCACGTTGCGCAGCTCGCGCGTCACCGGCCCGAAAATACGCGTACCGATCGGCTCGAGCTTGTTGGTCAACAACACCGCGGCGTTGGTATCGAAGCGGATCAAGGATCCGTCCGCCCGGCGCACGCCGCTGCGAGTGCGCACCACGACCGCGTCGTAGACCTCACCCTTCTTGACCTTGCCGCGGGGAATCGCGTCCTTGACGCTGACCTTGATCACATCGCCGACGGCGGCGTAGCGGCGCTTGGAGCCGCCGAGCACCTTGATGCACATCAAGCGCTTGGCGCCGCTGTTGTCGGCCACGTTGAGCATTGTTCGAAGCTGGATCATGTCGGT
>Ga0116231_10014602_pt1 | contig 10484 bp, 5 predicted proteins | sample S1TSphgellanicum_2_FD_89695 | JGI IMG/M metagenome (GOLD analysis project Ga0116231, IMG submission 89695) | Host-associated microbial communities from peat moss isolated from Minnesota, USA - S1T2_Fd - Sphagnum magellanicum MG | ecosystem: Host-associated > Plants > Peat moss > Unclassified... | reverse complement strand
TTTTCATACGGCACGGGGACAAGCCGGGCTGACACAAAACCGCCGCGCGCTATGCCGTTTGATTTGGCAGCTCTGGTCCCCCACTTGGTCGTTCGACGACGCAACCTATGCGCAAACGGCGGAGTCTTTCGACAACCCTGATTTCGTCGATGTGGTCATCCACTCCTACCGCCACCGTTACGGCTACGCACCCGGGGACCCTGCGCTTGAGGGGATTGAACAAGCGCTTGCCGGCCAGCCGATCATCACAGTTCCCACGATTGTGCTGCATGGCGGAAATGACACCGTTGATCCGCCGGAGGATGCCGCCGACGATGGTCATATGTTCTCCGCGTTGCATGATCGCCGCGTTCTTGCGGGGTGTGGCCATAATCTGCCGCAAGAAGCTCCGGAAGCCGTGGTGAAGGCGGTGCTTGATCTGGCACGCGGTTAAGCCGGGTTTGCGTGCAGCTCTGCGCCTGTCCATAACAGCGCATTGCTGATGGTGGACGATGAGCGCGGTATCCCAACAACGCAACCAACTTCCCGCCGACGGTCTGGCTATGCCGCGGCGCTTTTGGGCGATGGCTACTGTCGCCATCGCGATTGGCATGGCTTCGCTTGACGGCGCCATTGCCAACACGGCTCTCCCGACGATCGCCGCCGATTTGCACACCAGTCCAGCGGCGTCGATTTGGGTGGTGAACGCGTATCAGTTGGCGCTGGTGGTTTCGCTGTTGCCGTTTTCCTCTCTCGGCGAGATTCTTGGCTACCGGCGCGTGTATATCATTGGGCTGATTGTGTTCACGGTTGGGTCACTGATTTGCGCGACCGCGTGGTCGATGCCATCGCTGATTTTTGCACGGGTGGTGCAGGGGTTTGGCGCCAGCGGTTTGATGAGTGTCAATACCGCGCTTATTCGGTTCATATTTCCGGCAGCGCGCTTGGGTCGCGGCTATGGCACCAATGCGCTGGTGGTCGCGGTTTCTTTTGCAATCGGGCCGACGGTGGCCTCGGGTATTTTGTCGGTTGCAGACTGGCCATGGCTGTTTGCGGTGAACGTGCCGTTTGGCGTGCTGGCGATGGGGTTAGCCGCAACCTTGCCGCCGACCCAACGCTCCGGCAACCGATTTGATATTGCCAGTGCGGCGCTCAACGCGGGCGGATTTGGGTTGCTGATGTTTTCGCTGGGGGCGGTCGCGCATCATGCAACGTCGTTGGTTAGTCTTGCCACTTTCACCTTGGCGGTGGTGCTTTTGTGCCTGTTGGTATGGCGGCAATTGGCCATTCCGGCGCCGATGCTGCCGGTTGATCTGTTTCGCCGGCCTATTTTTGCGCTCTCGGCGATGACCTCTAGCTGCTCGTTCGCAACACAGGGTTTGGCCTTTGTCTCGCTGCCGTTCTTTTTTCAGGAAACGCTGGGCCATACACCCGTGGAAACCGGGTTGCTGTTGACCCCTTGGCCGGTCGTGGTGGCGATCATGGCGCCGATTGCCGGGCGGCTGTCAGACCGATTTGCCGCCGGCCTACTCGGCGGCATCGGGTTATGTTTGCTCAGTGTCGGCATGATATCACTGGCGACTTTGCCGTCTGCTCCAAGCTCAATGGAGATTGTTTGGCGTTTAGCGCTGTGTGGCGCGGGCTTCGGGTTTTTCCAATCCCCCAACCAGCGGGCGCTGATGGCGAGCGCGCCGAGAGAGCGCGCCGGCGGGGCGAGCGGGATTGTTTCGACTGCGCGTTTGCTGGGGCAAACCACCGGTGCGGCACTGGTGGCGCTGTGTTTTGGCATCACGGAACACGGGGCCGCTTTGGCGCTATGGCTCGGCGCCGGGTTTGCCGGCGCCGGTAGCATCGCAAGCTTCGCCCGGCTGGCGACACGTTCGCCGCCACCGTAGGGGTAGGGGCTGCAAGCAGCCCGCTATTTGGGGTTGGTATTACTCCCGCGCCACGTAAGTGAAGAACCGTACGACACCATCTGCACCGACTTCGCGATACACGCCCTGAATCTCGGTATCGAATCCCGGAAACTCCCTTGCTGCACGCTCGAACATTTGCAAATAGGCGATCATCGGTTGTGCCCGCTCATCAAGGCGTTCGCCCGGAACGATTGTGGCGATGCCGGGGGGGTAGACCAGCATCAGGGTCGTTGCGATGCGGCCAGAAATTTGGTCGATCGGTAGGTAATCGACCTGATTGCGCACCAATAAGCGCACCGCGGCATCCGGCGCCATGACCATTTCGGGGAAATGCTCGGCGCGGAATTGTTGGCGCTGCAAGGTGCTGACATCGCGCGCGCGATAAAACCCATGCATTTCGGCGCAGAGGTCGCCCAGCCGAACGCCGCCGTAACGGGCCGGGCGGCGGCGGACGAAATCGGGCAGCACCTCGGACAGCAAGACATTGTCATCATGCAGCCGCTTGAACGTGACCAACCAACTGAGCAAGGTGCCGGCTTTGCTGGATTCGACGCCCGGTGTCAGTAAAAACAAAATACTATGCAGATCATTTTTTTCGGGAACGATGCGGTTTTCGCGCAAATACTCGGCCAAAACCGGTGCAGGAATGCCGTGATCTTCATAGGCGCCGGTGCGCCGGTCAAAACCTGGCATGAGCAGGGTGAGTTTATTCGGGTCGGTCATGGCATAGCCGGGGACCAAATGCCCAAAGCCGTGCCAGTTATCGCCCGGCCGCAGCTCCCACAATGCGGGGTCAGAGGCCAGAGCGTCGGTTGGCACTTCCTCCCATGGCATCGCGGTGCCACGATAGGACACGACATCGGGCACAAACGGGTCGAAAAACCAGCGGCGCTTTGGGTCGGTTTCTTTTTCTTCAAATTCGCGGCTGATGGCGCGCAGTTTTTTGCGCACCTCTATGCCGAGGCGGATGGTATCGTCCCACAGCACTTCGCCGGAGCGGCCCTTCATCATATGGGCGCCGACATCAAGCGAGGCGAAAAGCGGGTAAAATGGCGAGGTGCTGGCGTGTAGCAAAAACATTTCGTTGAAGCGCCGATGCTCAACTCGGCGGCGCTGGCCTTTGATGTGGCTATCGCGCACGTGGATTTGCGAGGTTTGTGACAGCCCGGCCAACTGCTTATGCGCAGACTGGGTGGCGATGATGCCGGGAGCGTCGGCGCCGAGGCGCTCCAACCCCATGGCAAAACGGCCACGAAACAGCGGGTGGAATTTCATGAAGCCGGCCCAGGCTTCGTCAAACATCAAGTAATCGCAAAGCGGGCCAAGCTTTTCGAGAATGACGTCGGCCGAGTAAATTGTACCGTCGTAGCTGCATTGCTCCACCACGCCGACGCGGAAGGGGCGGGGGCGGGTCCATGCTTCAGGGTCTGTTACCAGTCTGTTGCGGCGTATGCGCTCCCGTATGCGGGTTTCGTCTAAAGCCGCATAGTCAATTGGGCCAATGAGGCCATAGGCATTGCGTTCGGCTTCCAGAAAAATCGGGATGCCGCCGCCCTGAAACAGCGCGCCATGATGCGCTGCTTTGTGATTGTTGCGGTCAAACAGCACCAGGTCACCCTGGGCCACCAGTGCGTTCAGCACGATTTTGTTGGAGGTGGAGGTGCCGTTGAGTACGAAATATGTGCGCTCGGCGCCAAAGATGCGTGCGGCTTCTTTTTGGGCACGCAGCGCCGGGCCTTCATGGGTTAAGAGGTCGCCGAGTTCGATGACGGAGTTGTCGAGGTCATCGCGGAACACGGCCTCCCCCAAATGTTCGAGGAAAATGCGGCCGATGGGGCTGCGGCCATAGAAAATGCCGCCGTTATGGCCCGGGCAGGTCCAAAGCTGGTTGCCTTCTTCGGCGTAATCGACCAGCGTGCCAAAAAATGGGGTTTTCAGCGTTTCAGCGTAGTGGCGCAGGCGGCTGGCGAGGTTTTTGGCGATAAATTCCGGCGTTTCCTCGGCCAAAAACACGTAGCCGTCGACGTCGTTGAGCACCTCAACCGGGATGTCTTCGAGGCGCTTGCGGCGCACCAAGATCATAATCGGCATTTCCAGGCCGCGCTTGCGAATGAGCGCAATCAGCCCGGCGGTTTTGCCCAGCAAGCCCCCTTTGCCCCAATCCACCACCACGCAGCCGATGGCCGCGTCGGTTCGGATGGCGAGTTCTGCGTCATCGGTTTTGCGGGCTTTGAGCACGCTGAAGCCGAGGCGCTCAATCGCCATGACGATTTGCTGGAGGCGGAGCCCCTCAAGCTCCGAGTCATCGAAGCTGGGGGCGCAGAACAGAAATTTAAAGCGGCGATCGTATTCCATGCGGAGCCCAGTACGGCGAAAGAGCGCGAATTTCCAGGGGGGTCATTATAATGTCATGCGAGCGTGTGGGTGCCCGGATATCAAAGGGTTCGACCGCGGCGCAGGCTTAAGAAAGAGGTTTAACCACGAAGACACGACGTTCACGAAGGGATTCACGAAGAAGAAGTTATAGATTAATATTCTTTTAGTTATGTTCTTTCTTCGTGAATCCCTTCGTGTTGTTTCTGCCTTCGGGGTTGAAGACTTGCTTTCTTGCAGACCGGTTATTGCGCCGTTCGATCATGCCACGCCAGATTGCACAATAAGGTGAGGCTGGCGGAGAAGTAATCGTCGTGGTCGGTCAGCAGCGTTGGCGGAGGCTGCACATTGGTGGGGTGGGTGGCTTCCTCGGCGAGTTTTCGCACGCTGACGAAACCGGGTGGTAAATCCGCGATGGGGACCGCGTTTTCCGTCAAATCGGCCCAGGGCGGATGGAACGGCAGGGGGTCGAAATAGCCCCAGAAGGATAGGAACGGCCATAATTCCCGCCCATCGGCGCCAGTCCAGGCCAAAAATAAGGGCACACGGATCGCGTCATAGCCGAAGCGGGCGGGTTTCTCCGTCCAGAGGGAAAGAGCAGGGGTTTTAGACGCCGATTTCCAACCTTTTGGCAGGAACAACCAGTCCGGCGGGAGAGAGAAACGCCCGAACCGCGCCACAGCCAGCAAGTGGTGGGTGGCGTCAGACAGGCGGTGCCAGGCCGGGTTGGGCAGTAGCCCGTCTAACACCCGGTAGGCCGGCAGAATGGCGTATGAGAGGTTGATCACCATCCCCTTATTGCTTTCGAACCCCTCGGTGCCGGGCAAAAGCACGGGCCCGACATCGGTTTCGCGCAGCAGTTTCGTGAGCAGCGTTTTGGTAATGGCGCCGGCGGCATCGTGGTAAGCAGGCACGCCCCAACGTTGCCCGGCTTCGGCCAGCGCCCAAGCGATCAGCACGTCGCCGTCGGTTGCGTTGTTCTTGTCGGGCAGATGCTCCCGCGCATCCGGGCGCCAGAGCCAAGCGAACAGGGCATCTTTGCGCACGCCGAGATTGCTGTGCGTCCAGCCCCAAATCTGATCAAACCGCGCTCGGTCATCGTGCCGCTCGGCGAGCAACATGGCGGTGCCCTGGGATTCAGAGTGGCTGATACCGCCGAGGCCGGTGTCGATCACCCGCCCATCGGGCTGCACGAAGCGGGCTGCGTAATCATCCCACAAGACGTCTTCGGTATGCGCCCGATGCGGGGCGAGCACCCAAACGGTTGCCATGGCCAAGCCGAGGACAGAGCGACAACGACGCGACGCAAGGCGCGAAAGCATGAAGCGTCGATTCCCTTCGGCCATGATCTGGCCGCAGGTTTGGCTGTTCCGTGCCGGCCGCGCAAGAGATGCCAAACCGGTTACGGCCCGGCGGGAAGCACCGGTTGCAGCGCGTTCTTATCGGGAAGTTGTGTGGTGCTCCACCCGCCGCCCAGCGCTTCAACGAGCGCGACAGAATCGACCAGCCGGTTCATTTGCACGGTCAGCGCGGTTTCCGCATCGGCCAGAGCCGTGGCCTGCGCAGTGACGACCGTGGTGTATGCCTGCGTGCCGGCTTGATATTCGTTCAGCGCGATCTGCACCGCCTGATTGGCGGCTTTCACCGCTGCGTCTTCCGCCGCCGCCTGTTGCTCGAGAATGCGCAGATCAGACAACCCGTCTTCGACATTCTGGAAGGCCGTCAGCACGGTTTGCCGATACGCGGCCACTTGCGCGTCATAATTGGCGCGCGCCACGGCCACATCGGCGGTTAAGGTGCCGCCCTCAAACAGCGCTTGCGAGGCGCTGGCGCCCAGCGACCAAACGCGATTGCCGGCGGAAATGAGCGAGCCGAGCGGATTGCCGGCGTAACCAAACAGCGCTGTGAGGTCGATGGCCGGATAAAACGCTGCAATCTGCACGCCAATGAGCGCATTTTCCTCCGCCATGGCCCGCTCGGCGGCGGCGATGTCGGGCCGGCGTTCGAGCAAGGTTGCCGGCAACACAGTTGGGATTTGTGGTACGGCGCTGGCCAGTTTGCCGCGCGCGATGGTCAACTCGGCCGGTGGGTGCCCGGAGAGAACGGCAATAGCGTGCTCATATTGCGCGCGCGCCACGCCGACATTGATCAATTGCGCCTGCGTGGTCAGTAACTGGGTTTGCGCGGTAATGACATCAGAGCGCGCGGCGGTGCCGGCGTCGTACTGATTTTGGGTAATTTGCAACGCCCGGCGGTACTGCGTGACGGTGTCTTCCAGCAGCGCCTGCAGGGCGTCTGCCCCGCGGAGCTCGAAATAATCGATGGCGAGGGAGGCTTGCGCCGACAACCGGGCATTGGCGACATCGGCGGCGCTGGCCTGTGTGGCGGCCACGTCGCTTTCAACCTGCCGGCGAATTTTTCCCCAAAGGTCGATTTGCCAACTTGCACTTGCTTCCAGGCTATAACTGGTTGACGTGATGCTGCCGTTGGAGAAGCCCGAGTGGTTTGAGGAACGAGATACCGCTGGACTGACTGAGAGGGACGGGAATAGCGCGCCCCGCGCCGCCTGTATTTGCGCTTGTGCCGCCCGATAGTTTGCCTCGGCCTGTTTCAGTGTTTGGTTGGTGATCTCGACCTGCGGTTCTAGGCGATCAAGGTCGGGATCATGAAAAATCGACCACCAGGCGCCACGATCCAACGCATCTTGCGGGCTCGCCACTTTCCAGCCAGCGGGCGGCGGTTCTTTGAACGCGGCGGGGATTTCGGAGGGGGGGTGTTTGTAGTCGGGGCCGACCATACAACCAGGCAAGGTGAGCAAACATAACCAAGCCGCCGCGTTACGTGCGTTCATTCACCAGGCTCCGGAATCGGGCGGCCGAGATAGAGCCGTGCCCAGGTCGCCTTTGACCATCGGCTGAGTCGATCCAGATACAGATAAATCACGGGCGTGGTATACAGGGTTAACATTTGGCTGACGATGAGCCCGCCGACAATGGAAATGCCCAGCGGTCGACGTAGTTCTGCCCCGTCACCACTGCCGAAGGCCAGCGGCAGGGCGCCAAGCATGGCGGCAAAAGTTGTCATCATGATGGGGCGAAACCGCATGACGCAGGCCTGAAAGATGGCTTCAGCCGGCGCGGCGCCAGCCCGCTCAGCTTGTAGGGCAAAGTCAATCATCATAATGGCGTTCTTTTTGACAATGCCAATCAGCAAAATCACGCCAATCAGCGCAATGATGCTGAACTCGGTTTTGAACATCAGCAAGGCAAGCACGGCGCCCACCCCGGCAGAAGGCAAGGTCGAGATGATGGTGATGGGGTGGATGTAACTCTCATAGAGCACACCTAAGACGATATAGACCGCAACCAGTGCCGCCGCGATCAGCAAAGGTTCACTGTCTAAAGATTGCTGAAACGTCTGTGCTGTGCCGGCGAATACGCCATGAATGCTCGTTGGCAGGCCGATTTCTGCCTCACTCTCGCGGATCGCTTGGGTGGCGTCGCTGAGGGATTTCCCCTCGGGTAGATTGAAAGAAATTGTGGTGGCGACGAACTGCCCCTGATGATTGACGCCGAGAGGCGTGGAGCCTGTTTCGAAATGGCTAAAGGCAGAAAGGGGAATCATGGTCTCTTTGCTGGTTGTCACGGACGCACCGGAGGAGGCGGAGGAATGGCCGCTCGCGGCAATGGAATTGATGGCCTGATTGCGTGCGGAATCGGCGGCTATCAAGGCTGCGGAATTGCTGCTGCTGGTTGCGGCGGTGACTGTGCCGACGGGGGCCTGCGTGGTTTGCGTGCCGCTGGCATTGGCGCCAGACGTGCTGACCCATAAGTCGCGCAGGGTTTCGGGTGTTTGCCAGTAACGCGGGGCAACTTCCATCACCACGTGATATTGGTTGAGCGGGTTGTAAATTGTGGAGACATCACGTTGACCGAACGCATCATAGAGGGTGTTGTCAATCGCGCTTGGCGTCAGGCCGAGGCGCGCGGCGGTGGGGCGGTCGATCACCAGATTGGTCTGCAAGCCTTTTTGTTGCTGGTCGGAATTGACATCGGCGAGTTCCGGCCGGCGCATTAGCGCCGCAGTGAGTTTCGGCGCCCACTCATACAATTCGGCCGAGCTGTCGCCCTGTAAGGTGTACTGATAAAGCGCGTTACTTTGTCGCCCACCCACGCGGAGGTCTTGTACCGCCTGCAAGAACAACCTGCCGCCGGCGACTTGGGCGAGTTTTGGTCGCAAGCGGGCTATGACGCCGTCTGCGGAGATGTTTCGCTGCGAGAGCGGTTTCAATGCAATAAAGGTGAACCCCGAATTGGTCTGCCGCCCACCCGTGAAACCGACAACGCTGGCTATAGCTGGATCAGCCTTGATGATGGCCATAAATTGTGCGAGCTTTTGCTCCATCAACTGAAATGATATGCTTTGGTCTGCCTGAATGCCGCCGATCATCCGCCCGGTGTCTTGCTGGGGAAACAACCCCTTCGGAATGACCACGAACAGCGCAATGTTCAGGCCGATCGTGACCAACAGGACGAGTATCACCGTAAATCTGTGACGCAAAGCGACGACCAGGCTGCGCTCGTATAAATGCAGCATGGTGTCAAACACCGACTCACTGGCGCGGAATAAGCGCCCTGGGCGCTGATGGGTCTGGGGTTTGAGTAGGCGCGCGCACATCATCGGGGTTGCGGTGAGAGAGACGACCATAGAGACCAGAACCGCGACGGAGAGGGTGACCGCGAATTCGCGAAACAACCGACCGACAATGCCGCCCATCAACAAGATTGGCAAAAACACCGCCACCAGTGAGATGCTGATGGCAAGCACGGTAAAACCGACTTCTTTGGCGCCGAGCAAGGCTGCTTGCAAGCGCGGCATTCCGGTTTCCAAATGACGCGCGATGTTTTCCAACACCACAATCGCATCATCCACGACAAAGCCGGTGGCGATTGTCAGTGCCATTAACGACAGATTGTCCAAGCTGTATCCCATTAGGTACATCACCCCGAATGTGCCGATGATGGAGACGGGTACAGCAACTGACGGGATGAGCGTGGCGCGGGGGCTGCGCAGGAAAATGAACACAACAAGGATTACGAGGCCCACGGCGATGACCAACGTGCGCTGCGTGTCATCGAGCGACGCGCGAATGGTGGTGCTACGGTCAGACGCTTGGGTGACCGAGACATCTGCGGGAAGAGATGCCTGCAATTGCGGCAAGGCGGCAGTAATCGCATCCACCGTCTTGATGATATTGGCGCCGGGCTGGCGGTAGATGAGCACCAGGACAGCCGGGCTGCCATTGGCAAAGCCAGCGTTACGCAAATCTTCGACGGAGTCGTTGACCTCGGCAACGTCACTGAGCCTCACCGCCGCGTTGTTGCGATAGGCGATGACCAGTGGCCGGTACTGTTCGGCTTGGGAAGCCTGATCATTGGTGTAAAGCTGAAAATGCAGGTCGCCATCTTCAATGGCGCCTTTGGGGCTATTGGCATTGGCCGAAGCCAGCGCGGCCCGCACGTCTTCGAGCCCGATACCGTATTTGAACAAGGCACCGGGATTAAGTTCGACCCGGACGGCTGGAAGGGCGCTGCCGTTGACATCGACCTCGCCGACCCCGTCAAGCTGCGACAGGCGTTGCTGCAAGACGGTGGCGGCGGAATCGTAAAGCTGGCCGGCGGTTAATGTCTTTGATGTCAGCGCTAAGATAAGGATGGGCGCGTCGGCGGGATTGACCTTGTTATAGGTTGGGTTGCTGCGCAGGCTGGTTGGTAGGTCGGCCCGCGCCGCGTTGATCGCTGCTTCTACATCGCGCGCCGCGCCGTTGATGTCACGGTTGAGGCCAAATTGCAGGGTAATGCGGGTTTGGCCGACGCTGCTTTGCGAGGTCATTTCGGTGACGTCGGCGATTTGGCCCAGATGGCGTTCCAGCGGGGCTGCAACTGACGTCGCCATATTGTCTGGGCTGGCGCCAGCCATTGTCGCGCGCACCAGGATGGTTGGGAAATCGACTTGCGGCAGGGGGGACACCGGCAGCTTGCCGTAGGCAAACATGCCGGCGATTGCGATGCCGATGGTCAGCAGCGTTGTCGCGACCGGACGGCGGATGAAGAGGGCGGAGATGTTCATTCAGTCGTCACACAAGCCATTCAGGACATTCCCGCCTCTTTCGCACGGCGTTGGCCGAAGCGTGCGGCGATGGAGTCGAACATCAAA